>ENA-UOJK01000371-UOJK01000371.1-human-gut-metagenome-genome-assembly--contig:-C116-NODE-371-length-45450-cov-8.521071_pt1 | contig 45450 bp, 62 predicted proteins | sample MGYA00242348_ERZ723895 | MGnify/ENA metagenome assembly ERZ723895
ACGCTGCTATATTGCAACGTGACCTATCATTATTTATTTTTGTTAGTATTTTGGTTGAAAAGTAGACTCAAACTTTTCTTTTGAGTATGATTCATATCTCCCATCTTCATTTAGAACAACATAATAACCCGGCTTAACACATATTGTTTCTCCTCTCTTAGAATCAAAACGAACATAGATACCACCTGCCGCACTATACCGTAGTCCCATATCTAAAAGCTTGCATTTTTTTATATCCGACAAAACAAAATTTTCGATATATTCGGCTTTAACCTCTCTTAGCTTTGCAACATATAAAGTTGCTTTGTCTACCGATATTTTAGGCGAAGCGATTGATGTGGCTTTTAACGCATTTCTGATAAAAGTAGTATCAAGTTCAATCGTATTTTGCTTCTCGATAAACTCATCAATCTTTTTATATTCTTCTTCACTCAACAACATATCACCTACTAAGAATTTACCATATCTGTATTTTAGAATCAATCTGATATACTGAATAGCCTTTAGCAAATCTTCTTCTTTGTTCTTCTTATCGTGCCTAAACACATATTTCATTGCGTTCCCTTCCAAGAAACCAACTTTATTCCTTTCTAAAAATTCAGAAAGTTGCATGCCGGATGCCTTGTAATGGCATCCCCCAACTTGGTAACCTTCCGGATCACCATAATAAACGCTTCTTCTTGCTAAATCAATAATTTTTTCTTCCATATCAATTGAATTAATATTGTTTCCCATGTTTTTGACCTCTCAACTCGTTATATCTTATCTTTGCCTCTATTGCTTTAGATAGGTCTATGTTATAAAGCTTTGCGGCTGCAATGGTTATTGCCATCATGTTAGTATACTCGGTAATGCACGATTTGCCAAATACAGATTTCGGTACAAATTGAATGGCATAATAAACAATTGATGAAATAGATTTTTCAAGATACAATAACCTATTGAAATGATCGCTAACCATACTTTGAAAAACAAAAATTTCGGTAGGACACGCAATTTTATCAATAGAATGTCCTATTGCGTCCAAACATCGGATGAACACGTCTGCAAGTTCATCGCTAACAGTATCTTTAACACACTGTTTGAATACATTCTCAAAACCTGCCTCACACCCTAAAACAATATCGTAAATCTCGTTTTCTATAACCTTTCCTTTTCGTTCAGCCTCCATAGCTTCGCATAACTCAGACACTATCAATGCCCATTTTTTAGTTTCTGAAACATCTGAGTCATAAAAACCTTTTGCCTTCATTCTTTCATGTTGTTCTGTACACTCTTTAGTTAAAGAGATACTTTTTTGATTAAAATCAATCATAATATTTAATTTATAATTAGTTATTAAAATGGTAAATCTCTAAATTTCTCACACGCTTTACAGTGGTATTTCTTGTATTCTCCTGTTTCAAGACACTTATATTTTCCCTTATTACATTTACTTTCAAGATAGCAGCAAGCACCGCAATAATAATGCTCTCCAATATTTAACGCACTTTCCAATTTTGATATGTGTTCCATTATATTGGAAACTTCTTTCTTTAGAACTCTTATCTCTTTCTCATTAGCGGATATTTCTGAAAGTTTATCTTCCAACATTTCACGGTTGAACCCCAGTCTATCTAACAGTAAGTTACCAAATTCCATACTTAACCCTCCTTTTTATTTCTTCGTTGTATATATCAAGTTTCTTTCTCTCAAATTTTATTCGATCGCCAATTTTCCGCAACTTCTTTCTTACTAATCTGAAATCGTCCTCCATTGCCTTTATATTATCAGTCGATTTTCTGATAGTTTCCGAAATAACCTCGTTACTTACCGATCTTGCTTTCTCTAATTCTTCATTCATATTTATCCCTCCCAACAATCGCATTTATCGAACTTTTATCTATTTTAAACATAGCGTCTTTGACTATCATTTTTGACACCTTATCGCGTATAAGTTCCTCCTTTACGTTTTCCCGCGTTGGTTCTTTGTTCAATATTTCATTGTATACATATTCTTTAAATTCAAAGTTAGAAAAACGCTCACACATCAACTTATAATCACGTGCATTTCTTTTCCTCAAATACAAGAATCTCGCCTTATCCCTTTCAAACTTAGTTGAATTATCTTTTGTTTTACTCATTGTTTATATCTTTTAGTCCTACAATCCATTCATTAAGAGGATAGGGAATATTATATTTCTTCATCATCTCTTTAGCACTATTCCAGTTTGCTAAAGATGGATCAAAACCCTTCAACTTATCAACTATCCTATCATGCGCAGTTTTAGGAGTTTCTCCCTTTTCAACATCCAAAGACATCACACGAAAACCTGTACTTGATTCAGTAACCGATATTTTATTGTCATTCTCCCAATAAGTAAAATACTGATACGCACCGCACTGATACATAAAACCTGTTCTTATCCCAACAGTTCCGGCAAATGTATCGTTTCCTCTATTTTTGCACATCGCTATTTTGTATTGACCGGACAATCTTCTTTTTTCCATAACTATAAGTTTAAAGCGGTATTTCTACCGCTATTATTATTTAAATTCTACTACGAAATTGATACAATATTTGTTTGCTTCTATCTTATAAGGAACTTTGTGATTATCGCACGCTTTCATAAGTGCATTGGTTAAAACCGTATTCTCCTTTCCATATCCGCAAGAAAATCTATTGTTTGAACATTGAGCACATCCGGACTCACTCCCACCAAGTAATTTATACATTACATACATTCTCTCACAAAATTGTTTTGATGTCATTGTTACCATAATATTTATTTTTAAATGTTAGTACTTTGTTTCCTTTTGACACTGCAAATATAGGGGCTTAATTTGATATTGCAAGCGAAACTTTAAGTTTTAACACGTATTCAACAAAAAAGGGGATGCAATATACATCCCCAATTTATAAACTACATTAAAACGGCAAATCATCATTTTGCGTAAACATCTGCTGAGGCGGTTGCTGTTGACCGCTATAACCTCCGGTTGTCGGCTGTTGGTTTCCGTTGCCTCCGGTTGTCGGCTGGTTTCCCTCACCTGCTTTTCTTCCCATCTGCATAGACCTTACAACGATCTCAGAAATAGTTCTTTCAACGTTATTAGAGTCGGTATATTTACGATAGTGTAAACTACCCTCTACGTATAACTCCATTCCCTTTGTAACATACTGCCCGCAAATCTCAGCCAATTTACCTTTGAATGTTACATTGTGAAAGTCTGTTTTTTCCGGAACTTCGATCCCGCTACTCGTTTTATATGCCCTTTCGTTTGTTGCAATAGAAAGGTTACACACTTTCCCTCCGTTATCGAAGGTTTTAACTTGCGGATCAGCACAAACACGCCCGATCAATTCGATTTTGTTTAAGTTCATTGCGATAATAAATTTGATAATGTTGATAATATGTAAATTCCAATAAATACGATAACCATAAGTCCGGCTATTGAATCAATTCGACTATCTTCGCTTAGTGCTTTGTTTACATCTTCAATTGAACCTTTAACCCTATACGGCATATCTACACCTACTGTGTTAATATACACCGAATCATCTGTATATCTAACTATTGATTCCACAGATTTAGGGTTAATCATAATTTCATTTCCAGATACAAGTTCAAATTTTACTAATTTCATTTCTTTTGCAGTTTTAAACTGTCCCTTTTGAGGACTTTTATTTTTTCTAAATTACTTTGATATATCCGCATTCCCTTCCGGGTGTTAGCGTGCTCCCAACGATTATGGCAATTGAAACAAAGTATGTTTATGTTACGAGGATCATGCGCAATCATTGGGTTCGATCCCCTCGTTATAATATGTGAAATATAAACGGCTGAGTACCCTGTCAACGGCTTTAAACATTCTTCACAATAGTGAGGCTTAACATCCCACACGTACCGGAAGAAACGTTCATTTGCCATCTGCCCGTGACCCTCTCCGAACATCCGTTTTAAATATTCATACCTTGTTTTAGGCTCAATATCGAAATTATTATTGAATAGCAAGGGGTTATACCCCCTGCTTAAACAATAATCTATTTCCTCAAACGTATCAATCGTGTACATCTTCTTCGATCAACTCCGGCTGCTCAACTTCTTCATCATCAAAAAACGTATCATCACCCTCCAAATCATCATCGGGTGTCAAACTATCATCCGGTTCTGCTATTGCTGTCTCACCGAATAGCTCCAATTGTGCACGTTTATTTTCAAAAAGATACTTGAAAATTTCATCTTTCAGTGCTTCAAAATCTTCTTGTAGAGCTATTTCAAATTTCAACCCCTCACCGTCCAACATAATTTTGCTCGTTTGCATTTTCAACCGGGACAAATCTACTCCCGTGAAAATATATTTGAAAACTATTGTATTCTTTTCGGGATCATAGACTATCTCACTAATCGCTATACGGGTTGCAAGCGTTTCAAAATATTCATCGAATTGTCTACTTAACTCATTGTCTTGTTTTGCCAAATCAGACAAATAGGTGATGTTCCTAAAATTCATTATTCCCATCAATTCAACTATGTATGAACGAAGCTCATTTGCCGCAATTCCTAAATCTCTATGCGGATATTCGGGGCATTTTACCTTGTGAAACGTCTTTGTTTCTTCACCATCAACCAAACGGCAATCATTATAATCAACCTCTAAACCGTTATTCAAAAATTTAACTCTCTTTAATTCAAAATTTTCTTTTAACATGATACTTTATTTTTTAATGTAAAACTCGCATACCCTCCCAATATTAGGGCAACTGCATAACTTCTTTTTAAACTTACTGCAATAACAAATCAAATTGTGATGATCTGAACTGAATTTACATTCCGTGCAATGAACGAGAATAAAATTCTTAATCTTCTTTGCCATCAATATACTTTTGTAGTCGTTCGTCTATAAGCCGGACAAACTCTACGGCTGTCATATCTTTCACATCCAACTCACCTTGAAAACGTTCATGTGCTTTCATTATTAGAATTTTTGTACGCCCTATCAATTCGGACAAACCATAGTTTTTGTATGCGTAAAGTTGGTGTATAATGCAATTTCTACGAAGGGATACATAACGTGTAATATCCCGTGATATAATTTTCTCCGGAGATATGCTTAATGCTTCGCACATCAAATTGAACTTTTCCTCTAAAGTAATTTCTTCATTTTCTTTCATCTTACAAATCTATTTGGTTCTTCAATATAAATACTAAATTCTTCTGCCGCAAACTGCTTTAAAAATTCTATGTATTCGACAAATTCGCTATTGCTTAAATCGGTTACTTTAACTGAGTCCTTTCTATACTCACCAGTTTCAATATCTACAACTTCACCCATCGTAATAGGGCAAATACTACGCATATAAGCCTCCGTTTCTTCTTCGCTCCACCTGTACCCATTTTCGCACATCCCTTTCTGAAATTGGGGAACAACGTATTTAAAGTAGTATCCACGCAAGGATGAAGAATCAGACGGTTCTAATACTGTAAACTCCGCAATTATATTTTTTCCTGCGTTGTTCTTCATAAACTCGTTAAGCTCTCCCATGTAGATGGATAACTTACCGTCTTTAGTTACCTTCCCGGGTATCGTTATTTTCTTTTGCTTCATCTTCAATCACTTTTGCAAACAAACTGATAAATACCTTTCCGCATACATTCGAAATAAAGTACCTCAGACTTGCAGGCAACTCACTCTTTCTGTCAAGTATCAGCTTAAATTCTGATATAAGTTGATCCGTATCCATTTTACCGACTCTATCTATTGTTATTCTTTTAGGAATACCTCCGTGATGCAATATTTCGAACGAAGCCTTTTTCCGTTGCTCTTTTAAGCCATCCCAATAAATAGAAAGCTCTTTTCTATACTCCGGTCTATCCAAAACCGTTCCTACTGACTGTTCACTTAATTTTTTGCTAATTTCCTGCATAATTAATTGATTTTATGTTACTACTGTTTTTATTTCTACGCTGCGAATTAAATCAAAACTTTAAATTCACGCAAATAAAAACGGGTAAATCTTTCCGAAATACCCGTTATTTAACTTTTGTTAGAAAATAGATAGTTGCTTATCTTCGATAACCGACAGAATTTCATCTACTTTCTTTTCCGCCTTTTCTTTCCTCTCTCTGTATCTCTCCCCGAATCGCTCAAATCGCTTCTGTGCGCTTCTCAATTCTTTCACCGATTCAATTAGATCGTTTTTTAGATCGTTTTCTTTTGAACCCATATCTTTCCACGAATTTAATACTATCGTCCAACAGAGGGGAAGAAAATGATATTTCCGTACTGTTTTCGTTCTGCATGTTACTTGAAAACCAATCTACATCACAAATCATCTTCATTTGTGCGAAGCGTAAAATACATATAGCGTCACTATTCCATAATTTCACGTTTGCAAGTGGGAATTGCTTCATCGCATAATTAAGATACTTTTCTTTTCTATCCTTCTTTTCCTCTTTCTCTCCTTTTTCCCTCAGATTTAAACCACTTTGCCACGAAATAGGCGCACATAGGAACAAAGGAATATCAAGAACGAGCGCACAACATACAAGGTAGTTGTAGTTCTCCAACATAGTTGCTATTCTAAATTCTTTCCCGCCTCCGGAGTCACCCCCACGAACCGAAAGACGCTCAATGAATATTGCAGGGCTACCGGAACGCTTCACTTTTTGAAACACGTTAAAAATACCCTTTGCCGTGCGTGGCATTGGGATAGTAATAAGACTATTACCCGGCTTATATACCACTATTCCACCAGCCGACACACCCGGGTCTATTGCGCAAATAATATCTATTTCCATAGTAACAAGAACCCTTTCATTAAAGATTTTGCCTGTTTTCGAGAAACACACAAATAGTTAATAGACGCATATTTGCAATACAGAGTATAACATCTTTTTCCCTCCTTTTTTCTCCTTTCGTATGTTAACGAGTCAGAGACATAAACGAATTTATCGGAAGGCTTTGTACGCCTTATCCGATAACCGCTCTTTTTTACTTTTCTTCTATTCATGATTTTCGTTTTATTGAATGTAGTAATACAACTTCCAAATATTATCTTCTGATCTATCACCTTCATTTGAGAAAGCTAACATTTCATCCCAATACTGGAATAACTTTCTTTTCTTGGCTATCAGTACCGCACGAAAATAAACTGCTTCGTGGTCTATCCCAAACCTCGAAATACACTCTTTTTCGAAAATTTGAGCAAAGCTATTTACGGGTCTACCTTGAAATTGAAACAAAGCTTCTTTCTTGTCTGCTAACGTAGGTACTACCGACATATCATATCCCAATCGTTCCATGTACGCAAATATAGACTCGTTTATTATCCTGTCACGCTCTATGCGGAAACGTCCCGAATACTTATACTTCAGAATGGCGAGAACAAAATTGTATGCCTGCAAATTCAAAAACATCTTTTCCTGTTCGGGTGTCGGTTTTGGCTTTTCGTCCGGCATAATCTTAGAAACTCGTTCCATCGTTTCAACCTTCCTTTTCTTGTATGCCTTTAGGACTTTTGAAATGTAATCAATAGAAAGAGAGCCATAGTGATTTTTATCCGGGTTTCCGTATCTATCCTTTGGCAAAAACGGATCAAGTTCACCCACAGCGAGCAATCTCCACGCCAAACGAATTTCATTGAACGACAGATCATCGAAATACATATCTATCACATCGCAAACGGCATAAAATATACTACTCACGTCTTTGGCGTCCGGTATTTTTAAACCAGTCTCTAAACATATACCGTTAACAACCTTAGAAAAATGACCCAATCTTTTCTCTCGATCAACACATTCCGAAACGAGAAGGAACGTTGATTCACGGAAAATCATCTGATCTACTTTTGAGAGTTCTCTAAAATTGCCACTTTCGTAAAATTTGCGATTCCTCTCTATAAACGAGCCGCAACCTTCATATTTTGCTAATTTTCCGCCCGAATTTTCGATTTTCTCTAAATACATGATACTTTTATTGTCTTAGTGATTAAGATTGAAATTTAAGCCTCAAAATGCTATGTAAAGTCTTCCGTTAAATAAGACTGATACATCCTGCGTTGTTCGTCACTCTGAAAATACGATTTAGTATTGTTAGCAGACTGAGTATTTCCGGAAACTCCTGTCTTTTCCCGTAACCATTGCATATATTGTTTTGGCGTTGATTCGTATACCAGTGACGCCCATCCTTTAGATATGCTCTGATTTATCAATAGCATAGCAAAACCTTCTTCAAATTGCGCAATCTCGTTTAGGTTTGCTTGCATAGCTGTTAGAGTCTTAGTCTTTACCCGCCACTTTGGTTGAGTCATTAGCACATAAAAGGCTTTTTTAAATTCCTCCGACTCGAACGGGAATGTTAGCTGAGTAAATAGCTTATCTGTCCTTTCGATTGTTTTCTTTGTTACGTCAAGTCCTTTAGCTGTGAATCCAAATACTTCGGAGGGTAGAGGATCGTTATTTGATTCAACTCCGAACAAATCCGTTTCTTCGCGCGTAGCTATACTATAATTGACGTTAGTCAATTTAGTATTACTATCTGTATATATACTATCTGGTATTGTCTGTTCATTCATGCAACTTGCATTATTCATATTTTCAACTTGCATTTTGCATTTTTGATAATTCGCATCAGAGTATCCTATTATTGTATAACCACATGAAACTAACATGCTAATACACTTTTCTGTAAGCGCATACCACGTTGTGCGATCCATACGTGATTTATTAAAATTTCCCTTTAATATATATCCTTCTTCTTCCAACTTTCCGATAACTCTATATATCTTCAATGAGTTCATATATGGGAATAGTTTAGATAACGCCTCCCTTGTGTTATAAGTCCAATATCTACCTTCAAAATAGTTGTGACTATCTGCTATATTCTTGTTTATCCAAAACGCAAAATTGTGCAAGACGCATGCAGCTTCTATACCCAGTTCCTTTGCTATTTTATCATCAAAACAATGTATCATAATATTCGTTTTTATAGGCGGGTATTACCCCGTCATGTTATTTACTTCTTACCTAAAAATTTATTAACAAAATATCTTACTCCTTTCGGAGTAACAACCGTTGTATTATAGACCTTAGATTCTGAACCATCCATCACAATACGTTTCTTAATCTCAAACAGACCCATGTTCATGTATGTCTGAGACGGCTGATTGCGTGACTCTCCAACGCTGCAAAGATAGCCTGCTTTTCTGAGGCGTTCATACAGTTGCTTTTCTCCGATCTGATAACCGTTTTGAGTGATTATTTTTGCCAGTTCACGGATAAGAATAGACTTCTTAGATGCTTCGACGGCTTCGCTGAATAGAACTTTCGGTTTGTCAGCTTCGATCTTCGCCTCCGCTTGCTTTCTCTTTTCCTGCTCGTTTTTCAACTGTGTAGCCAACTGGATAATAAAGTCAGGTGATGTTAGAGTTTTCTCTATTGTTTCCGGTGTCATGTATGCACCATGTTTGCGAATAGAGGGCAAAACTTCTTCGCATACCCAGTCTTGAAATTTCTCTGCATTCGGAAGTTTAGATTTCATTGTCAATCTATATACTTCCCCCTCTTTCCCGTACTTTATATCCTGCATTACAGTTGCCCCGTATTGGTTTACGGTGGGGGTCGGTAAAATAGAGACCCCCTTACAATGTTGAGAAACTGCGTCTGCTGGTCTGCTATAACCAAGTGCTTTTGCTACATCAGACAAACAAAACATCGGTTCACCGTTAACTACTGATACTCTAACTTTTCCGAACTCTGAATTTTCAAATACTTTAATCTCTGACATAAAATTTAATTTTTAACGTTAATACTATTATTATTTGCCTAACAATTCGTTAAACTCCTTTCTAAACTCCTTGTATTTTTCAAGTTCCTCACCTGTAAGAACAACGAAATACGCACCGTCAATTTTAACATGTTCCAATTTACCTGCTTTAATTAACTTCATCACCCACGTTGGGCTACAACGCATATAATCAGCGACATTTTTAATTTTAAAAAGATTCTCTAAATTCATGTTGTATACTGTTTTTTTATTTGACTCTGCAAAGATATGATAAATGGTTTTGATTGCAAACAAAAACATTGTTATTTTCGACTTTAACATTTAATTATTCGCAACTGTCTGATAATTAGAGCGAATTCAAATTTGAGCATACCCAAAGGGTATCACCAATTTTGGACATACCACATAAACATAAATAGGAAAATCCAATTTTTGACGCTCATAAACCGGATGAATATCAGTCAATTGAAAAAAACACCCCACTCACAACGCTTGCAAGTGGGGTGCATATCACAATCAGAACCGGCTCTATCTCTCTACCATCTGATAACATTTAGTCGTATTCATGCCGGGTAACCTATAATTTGCCTCTCTTATGTATCCAGCCGATACAAGGCGATTTACAGCGTTATATAACTTCTTCGTAGACATGAACGGGATGATCTCTTTTAGCTTTGCTATCGAAACGAAAACAGTGTTAGGCACTTGCTTTACTCGACACCCTTTGAACTTTTCTCTGTACATTCCTGTGCAGAGGATAAGAATCATTTCCGAATATACGGCAGAAGCCTCTAAACCGATCTCTTTCGCTATCTTTTCATCTATAACCATAATTATAACGCTTTTAATTGAATTGATTCTTTAATATTTGACGTTTTAACGAACTGATCGTATATTTCCGGATATTGTTCTTTCAGTGCTTTAGAATCAAGTGATTCACGGCTATACGCTTTCTTTCTTGTGACTGAAATAAGTTCCCCTTTTATATTGTCAGCTTTCGCCTCAGACATAAGACCCAACAACTGTTCTTTAAACTTGCCTAAATGTTCGTCTATCTTCTTTTGCATTTCAAGAAGTTCGTAAACGCCTTCTTCAATATGTGCTACTTTTGCGGGTAATGATTCCAATTTTGCTACGTAGCTATCTTTGCTTGCATTATCTGCATATCGAACGCCATTCTTACAGCAACTAAGGAACAATTCTATTTCGCTGTCCGGTATGCGTTCAACAGAGAAAATTCCGTCCTTATCCTTGTCACCTCTTAGCCAAATTGCGATAAGTCCCTCTACTTTCAAATTTGGGTTTTGTCTCTCAAAAAGATAGGCGTATATTGATAGCTGCCAAGACAAATAAAGCAAATCAAGTTTATAGGTGGTTTTAATGTCTCCTAATACAACCGATTTATCAGAGCTACCCAAATACACTTTATCGGTCGGTGATGCGATAAACTCGTTATCAGTTAGAATATACTCAGATGCGATATGAATTAAACCGCTTCCGGCTTTTAAATTCAAATAGTTCTCTCCGTAGACCGTTTCCGGTTCAATACCTTCTTTGTCGATCCTCTCAACTTCATCATGAACCGCTTTCCCTCTCTCAGTTGCCGATCTCAAAATATTATCCGGTATATTGTCAAGTTTGCCGAGAAATAATTGATCATTGATAAAACCCGTTATCCCCCTCAGCTTTCTAAAATCGCTTGAAAAATATTCATGTGTTTCGCTGATATACGTTACATCGGCATTTACTAATTTGGGGAGTAATGTTAATTCTTTCATATTGCTTTTGTTTTTATTGGTGGGGGGGGAACGCATCCCCCCGAATTATTTATACTTTCTTTGCTTCAGCTTCCTCCTTTTCAAGTTCCGCCTTTCTAATTACTAAAGCGTTCATGAACTCACTGTTTTGATGAAATTGACCGTTGTTCTTGTGAATATCACCCAAATGTTTATAAGTTGTTGCTTTCTTTATTTCATCAATCAGCACACCCAAATAATTTGAGTTGCTTCCAGTACTACTTTGGTTGGTAGCTTGTTTTGAGGCTGTCTTTTGCCGTTCTTCTTTCGCTTCCGGCTCTCCGTTCGTTGAATCACTATCTATGCTATCGTCTATCGCAAAAAGCCCACATAAGGCGTATTTTCGTGCATAACTGGAAGTCGCCCCGGTTAATTGTGCTAAGTCCATCCCCTTTTTGCTATCTTCTTCACGTGCAAAAGCAGAACATGTTTCAATAGACCCGGTTTCAACCTCAACAATTTTTGCGGTTGCCTTCACGTAAAAACGCCCTTCGATAAATTCGATAGAGTCAGTCACCATAACATAACATCCGTATTTTTCGCACACCCTTTTCGCTTCTTGCAAAATATCCTCACACGAACGGTAATTGTATCCGCCAAACTTGTTATATCTCGACTTTTGAACATTCATTTCGTTTTGAATGTTAGGCAAATTTTTAATCATAACTTTTATTTTTTAGGGTTAATATTAAACAAGAAATTCGCATCGACTCCGGTAGCCTCGCATATCTCTTTCACCCACTCTATTTTTATAGTTTGGGTTTTGTGATTACACAAGGCAGACATGTTTACCGCCTGCGTTCTTTGCTTTGAGTCCTTCCACAGCAAAGCCGCAATATCCTTTTTCGTAATCTTTTTGCCGTTCATACGTGCGCTTATAATCGCATCATTGATACGGATCATTGTGTTTTCAATATTCATAAAACAACCTCCTTTTCACATGTTAAACATTCGTATACATTTTCTTCCTCTCTCTCCGGCTCACAATCACGATCGCAATACTGTTTGCTAAATTTGGGATAAGATTCTATCAATCTTAGTAAACCTCCGCAATTCGGGCAATCTCCGAAACCGATGCAAGTTAATTGGCAAATAACATCGCTCAATGCAAGCGTTCCGCAAAGATCAACTGATATATGTTTGGCGATTGAAATATCAATATCAGATATTTTACATCCGAATAATGAATCTTCTTCGTCTTCATCAATATACTTATTAAGCGACAAAGCAAGTTTTTTATAGGAGAATGGAATATCTTCATTCTTGCAAACCTGCACAAGCAATTTGTAAATTCGATCTTTTTTAATCTGCATATTATTCGTTTTTAATGTTACTACTTCTTTTTTTATGTTGCAAAGTTAAGGATAAACCTTAAATACACAAAGAAATTCTTTAATTTTATTGTTAATGAAATGTAAAACGAATCGTTTTAACTATTGGATAGAATCAAAAGCCTACCTTTGTATCACCTTCATACTTGTTACTACATATTGTTAGATTTGTTTCATAGAGCAACGATAGTTTCGGTATGTGATATATAGAAACTAAAAAGGGATGGCAAAGCGTTGCACATCCCTTTTAAATTATAAGCCAGATAATTTATGATTTATAGCGTTCAGTATCCTATTCCTCAAAAACGAACTATATGTTTTCTTTAGCAAGTTATTCAGATAATATACAGATTCCATGTGAAGGTATCTTTCATAATAGATCATTCTATTACGGCATAAAAACTTGAAAAGTTCTTCGTCATTCATACAGCAACCTCTCCCTTTATAGCCGGATGGCAGTTATAATTTACTATCTTAATATCTTCATACTTAAAATCGAATATATTACGAACATTCGGGTTTAATTCCAATTTGGGAAGGGCGAACGGCTCTCTACTCAATTGTTCTTTCACCTGCTCAACGTGATTCAAATATATATGTCCGTCCCCGATCGTATGAATAAATCTACGAGGCTTTAAACCGCAAACCTGTGCAACCATAGACAGCAAGATAGAATAAGATGCAATATTGAAAGGAACGCCTAAAAATAGGTCTGCGCTTCTTTGGTACAGTTTCAAGTCCAAATAACCGGACTCAGACACATAGAACTGAAAAAAGCAGTGACACGGAGGAAGTGCCATCATGTGTAGTTCTCCAACATTCCAAGCACTAACAATTATCCTTCTTGACTCCGGGTTAAACTTAATCATATATATAACTGACTCAATTTGATCTACTCTTAACTTGCTATTTATGCGCCAGTCACGCCATTGTTTACCGTATATGCGTCCAAGATCACCGGAAGGCTTTGCCCATTCGTCCCAAATATGAACACCATTTTCATTTAGGTATTTTATATTAGTATCACCTTTCAACATCCAAAGGAGTTCATGTATAATTCCTTTCGTGAATACCTTCTTAGTTGTGACAAGAGGGAAACCGTCACGCAGATCATAAGATCGTTGCAAACCGAATAAGCTGATAGTTCCCGTTCCGGTTCGGTCTGCTCTCTTTTCACCATAATTTAAAGTCTCTTTTAGTAAGTCTAAATATTGTTCCATTTTAAAATAAATTATTTGTTAATATTACAATCTCTTATCGAGTTATTTAATAATCACAAGTCTTTGAGTTCATCATCTATATCTAAAAGTTTATCACGCAGATATTCCACTGAAAAACCGTGAACATCAGAAACAAAATCTTTTAGAAATTCATTATCATTAGATTCAAACTTTAAAGTTTTATTTCCTCGCTCAAAAGATAACCAAAGACCTACTGGTATATTGTTCTCCATTTCATTAATCACCTCTTTAAGACACTCCCTATCTGATATTAGGGCTTTTGCTCTGTCAACGTTTTCTAAATTCATAATTCTAATTTTTAATTGTTACTATTTGTTTCTAAACTTAGCCATTCTTGCAATTTCAAGATTCCACTCAGAACGGACGTAATTCTCAACTTCATCTAAAGTTCCTTTAAATTCGGGGATAGAAGAACCACACATGTAATAAGCATACCATCCGTTTTTAGTGTATATATAACCGTATGTTGTTCCGAGTTCTGTTTTACATCTTGCCACTTTCTGAAAATCTGTTTAGTTGCCATAATATTTAATTTTTAATTGTTAGTACTTTGTTTCTTTCAACACTGCAAATATAAGCACACTATTTGAAAATTCAATCGAAACTTTAAGTTTTAACAATAGATTAACCATTGCAAACAAAACAAAAAAGGTATCCCAATTGGGATACCGTCTATATTGATATACTTTCAAACTTTATATTGTGGCTATTCATAAACTCAGCAAGCGCAAAAGCCTGCTTTCTCGTTACATGGACTTTAAAGCCTCTTATATAAACTTCTTCTTCGTTCGTCTTTGACTCGTTTTGGGGCTTAATTTCGGGCTTTTGTTGCTGAGGCGTTTTATCTGTCGCCTTCTGTTCAAACTGTCTGTTTGCGGCTTGTATTGCAGCTTCTTTTAGGTGGTTTCCACAGTCGAACGACTTGTTATAATCGAGTGTAGACGTATATTTGTCGATAACCGGAATATAAAACGCCTCTCCCGCAAAATGCTCTTTCAGCCTGTTAAGATCATCGTCAACCGTTTTAAATAATTCGTCTATCTCCATTTTCACAACTGAAAGTGCTTTGGTCTTATTAAGCCACTCCGGACGGAAAGCAAAATCAAACAATATAAGGTTTTCATTGTGTTCCTCGAAATACTCCCTTATTTGATCCAGTTTCTTTTGCTTCTCCTTTTCCTCCGTTTCCTTTATCTTACTATCTATTCGTGAAGAAGCTTCACCGATCAGCTTACAAGTTTCGTTAACAACATCCTTTAGTTCGTTGAATGGTTTCATCCAAGCCTTTTCAAGTTCTATACGGCTGTCGTTAAGTCCCTTTTTCGCCTTGTTTAAAGTGGCTCTATCGGCTTTTGCCACCTTTATATTATCATCGGTATACTCTATTGAGTTATACTCAGAAAGTTTCTGCTTAACAAGTTCGTGAATATCGTTCGCCTGCTTTATCATATCGGGAAGTCTTTTTCCCTCAGTCGATAGCTGTAATTGAGTTTCGTTTATCTCTTTCATATCATTCAATTCTAATTGATATTTTGTTGTTACATTCGGGTTTTACTAATAACGTACCTTTTGGACTACTAACTACTAAATTTCCCATTATATCGAACTCGATAGTATATTTTTGTCCTTTATCGTTATATACATCTAAACCGTATTTAGCTTCGAAACATGGAATCTTTTTCTCTTCTAATAGAACATTTACTTTCATACTTAATAACCCGGTTAACCGCCACCGGGTGAGGGTAAAATGAAACTTACTTTAATTCACGATAAACAACAACTGTTTCAATATCGTTTCTTGTGCACCAATATTGCAATATACCTTTATTTTTATTGTATGCAAACCTTTCGTTATTGCTACCTTCTATTGAATAAACGGTAAAGCCTAAATCATCACGTGACACCATCGTTACCTTGTGATAACTAACATGTCCTGCGGAGAATACCCTAACACATTTATCTGATAAGTCCACATGTTCCCAAACATATGGTGATATAGACGTTGTAACCTCACCATTCACATAAACAGTTTGCCACTCCGGTACATCAATAGAATACTCTGTTTGATACACATTGTCGCTATCATCACTGCATGAAGTTACTACGAAGGTGAATACAAGCAACACAAAAACAATAATTAACGCTCTGAACAATTTTACTTCTTCTTTCATTTTGATTAAATTTTAAATTAAAAAATACTTATGGTTAATACTTTATTAGGTAAATTGAAAGAGTATTTAAACCCTTCATTTGCTAGGACTGTATAAATTGCATCCAAAACCTCAGAACTATCGGTTGTTAACGTAACGTCCGATGAACGGTTGCCGTAATACGACATTTGAACAACTGCCATTTCTATACGCATTAAGTTATATGAAACTTCCTTGTTAGTTAGGCAGTAGCGGTTAAACGCTTTTTCCTTATCTGTCAGCATAGATGTTGAACCCGACTTATTAAACGATCATATCATAACTCTAAATTTTTATTGTTAGCATACATGTGAACGAATAGACCCATCTGGATAGCATATTGTGTATACAATACGACCAAGTTTAAATGGGAGATCAGCACGTGAAACGCTCCAAAAGATTGATTTCCTTTCCGGATCATTCAATATAGCACCTCTCTGAATAGCCGCTACAAGTTTCATAGCACTTTTTATTGTTTTAGCCTTGACAGTGCCTAATACGTTAATCTCTCCGGTCAAGCAATAAATAAATTCCTTTTCTTCCATAACTCTAAGTTTTATTGTTAGTAATTCGTTTCCTTTTGATGTTGCAAAGTTAAGGGGATATTTTAAATATCAAAGCATAAGTTTAATGTTTAACACTGATTTAACATTTGAGGTGTGTTCGGATAAGGTAATAAAAAACCCCTCTACTTTCACAAGCGGAGGGGGAAAAATGTAATTATGACAAAAACCCAATATATATAGTTAGTGAAAATGTTCTAATTAAAAACTGTCTATATTCTCATACCGACAGTTTAAGATAAAATGTGATACAAATCTTCTAAAAACATGATTCTATGAAAATCAATAACCGCTGTTAATGACGTTAGTAATAACTTCTACGCTGCAAATATACGGATATATTTCTCAGTAGCAAATACTTTAACGTGCATTAATTGTTTTAACATGGAATTATCACTTTATTATCGTAGTTACGTTAAAACCTGTTATCTCTGTATGTGGGTTTTTGCTCGTTACGATAAACTCCCTATACTTCACCTTCTTTAGTAGAAACCACAAAAACCGCTTTCTATGCTCTATGTTTAATATTTCCAAGCTATCACGGGTAACGGTTGTTCCGGCAAACGTGCCGTTGCTATCTATGCAGCCGGATAAGTCAAGCCATTTAGAGCGCATATTTACACATTTCATTGTGTCGATAACCAAACTATCACGAATAATAATACTATCACGTGTAGCCGTGCTAAAATGCGTCTCAGTTGATGTTTGAACGCTTGTGTGACTTTTCAAGTCATTAATAGATTGCTTTAGCTCTTTTATAGTGTTATCCTTCCCTTGTATGGTGTTCCGGTACTGCTTTAAAGTCAGATTCAATTCCTCTACTTTCATGGCACTTTGACCGCCTTTCGTCCGGTACGCAACGTTCTGAGTTGTTAGGACGCTAACATTTCTTTCTGCAATAGCCTTTTTCTTACGTAAATCAGCGTTTATCAGTAATAGCGACACAATGCCAAGGCAAAGAGCAAAAGTCACTAAAAACGCAAATAATCGCCTTTTCATAGCTTTAGTATTTGGTTTTTGAGATTAGAGGGATCGTAGGAGACATGAACCCATGAAAAGTCCTTTTCATCTATCAACTGTTTGAAATTGAAATTGTATTTGATTAGGTAGAAAAGGCGTTCGTTCTCTTCCTTACTTCCTCCTGTAATATCAGCCGCAAAACCTTTCACGTGATCGGATGTTTTAGAGCCGCCAACGGCTTTGTTTAACTCCGGACACCGATAGCCCGAATTAACTGTGATCGGTTTACCGGAAAGCTTCCGTAGAGGGTCTAATACGTTTTCTACTAATAAGGTCAAATTCTTTTCAACCTCAGGTGTTGGCGTGTTATCAATACCTTTCGCCTCTGCCGTTGCTGAGCGTGTCAGCTCTTTCAATGTGAAATATTTCATTTTGATAAAGTTTAAAGGGAGGCGTTAAACCTCCCGTGTTAATTACTTAGGTTCAATCTCAATCTTTTCTTCGTGTTTCTCGACTATCTTTGTGGCACGTTCTCCCATCAGCCTCTTAAACTCGAACCGGACAATGTAGTATATCAGTCGGAAAGATTTGTTATCCGGGTAACTTATGCAAAGATTCTTAAAACCGTTCGATAGGTATACGTACATAAAGACGTATGTAACTGTCTTTGCCGATAAAATAGCTTCATCATGATCTCCCATCTTTGCCACAGACGAAAAGATAACGGCTATCACAAGGATGTACAAAATAAGCTCCTGCACGGCTGAGATGAATTTTAGCATAGAAAACCTACGCACGCCATTCACCGACAAATTAACCCCATCAGCACGCAGACCGCAAACAATGTTAAAGCCGAACATGAACACAAGTGCGGTTATAAAACCGCTCGTAGGGGTAAGAAACGCAAGTATCGGACTTATCACCGATACAAGCATTAACCTTAACTGTTCTTGTGTGACATTCATTATTCTACTGTTTTAGGTGCGGTTAACGCAAAGATGAAGTTTTGAAAGTCGTTCACATAGACGGATGTTTTAGTAGATAGAGGAAACTGGTTTGCCTCAAAGCGACCGTCACGGATGGCAAGCGATCCGACCGGAACGTATTGTTCTTGCAGAATTGGACTACCGGAAGTTCCAGGCATTTCTACCATTTGTTTCTCTGACACATCAGCCGTACAGTGGGTAATGTTGTACTTGTCCGGCTCTGTCGATACCGTTGTTAATTGACCTACGTACTTGCCGTTTTCCGTCTCGAAATGGTAGTCCATCACTTTTGTTTCTTTCGTGTAAACTACTGACTTTAAATCAAAATCTAAACTTTTCTTTTCCATAATTTTATATTAATTGATTAATGTTTGGTACAAAGGTAAGCGGTAAGAAGGTACAAACCAACTTACCGTCAATTAAAACACTAAACTACCTAACCATGCCACAAAAATAAATAATAACCCCGCCGTCACGCATGCCATAATTTACATCGAATACTTTGTACGTAAACTGTCCCTCTGAGTATGGTTCTACTGTTGTACTTAGCCAGCTTGTGAAATCAAGCGCTGTAATCATAACTAAGTAATCCCCATTAGAACCGGTAGTATTAACAGTATATCTCCCTGTTGAGTTTTTAGTTACTTTTGTTATGTGAAATTCGGGGTTCCCCCATGTTTTACCAATTGCTCCGTTTGCCAAAATCGTACATGCGTAAAAAACACCGGGGGCTTTCCATGTTTGAACACCCATAAAATCAACATCCTTGCACTGAACCCAAAAATTTGACCCTGTTAGGAATACTCTTCCGTTACCCGTAGTAGTCAACGCATAACCACCCGAATTATTTTCTACACGTACTCCGCTACTGTCAAAAGTAGCGGCATTATTCGATAGAGTCATTTGTATGCCTGCGGGCGTATTTTGGGCGGAAAATATACCCGATTCAATGGTGAAGTTACCGATCCTTGCGCCATCCTGTATATTGATGTTCTTTCCGGTCAGCACTCCACCTGTGATAGTCATTCCCCCAATAACCGCACCATCTGTCACAGTCAAGTTTCCCGTTGTGATTCGATGTGCAGCAAAACCATTAGCAATAACCTCGCCAGCCTCAATCACATTTGCACTCAGACGACCGTTTGCGTTCAATGCTGCCGTTTGCTGTCCTGAGTTGTTCTGAAATACAACGTTGTCGGACGCAAGAATTATCTTTTTCTTAGCTATGTATATACCTGTGAATGTAAGCCCATTAGCTGTTTCGTCTGCGGTTGTTTTTGCACTGTTAGCCGTACTTTCAACAACACCAAGTTTCGCATGATCTGCACTTAACGTTAATTCAGCAGCACTCAATCTGTTGCCTTGATTGTCTACCTTTGCAACCGTTGCTGAGAGACTTTCTTGTGTCTGTTTTATCTCAGAGTAGTAACCATACGTCCGGAATGGCTCTGCACCATCGGTGCGGACGGGAAATACTTGACCGTATGGTCCTACATAATCAGTTTGGTATACGTTTATTGCGGCAGGGTTTGTATCTTCGTGTAATGTTACATCGTATTTTGACCCCCCACGAAGCCCCATTACGCAAGTAGATGATTCAGCTATTTGTCCCAAATCTACAACTATCTTCCCTGTACTCCACGCACGTGTATAGTCAAATATGTTTGTTACGGCAGGCAAAGAACCCCTTCCCGAACCCGACATCTCAAAAGAGAGATTCATAGAAAAACCACCTTCATGCGTAGCATAAGAAGGTTTTCCGTATGCTGCAATTAAGGGACGGTTTATCACAACTTTAGCTTTGTAGTAAATAGGAATTTGTATAGCGAGAGGGAAAAATTTGTTATTATCCAATCCGGTTAAATCTACTTGCTTAGTAATATGCCTATCGGTAGTATTATTAAGCGTGTTAATATCACCAACAACGGACGTTATACTTTGCTCTGTTTGTGTTACCCGTGAAGCGAGTCCGGTAACTTTCCCGTCAACCTCTGTTATCTTTTCTACCGTAGTGGTGATTTTACCCTCAACAATGCTTATTTGCTGATTAGTATACTCCTTTGACTCATTTACGCCATCTTCGGGTGCAGGACTCCAAGAAACGGGAAAGTCGGTTTCATAAATACCAATCCGTAGATATGTAGAAATATAAAAACCATAGCTGCCCAATATACGACTTATTGGCTTATCAGAAAGTAAGTATCTGTTTTCTACTCTATCATTGAATACGGATAGTTCATATTTTGAACCATCTGTATATATCACTCTCAAAAAAATAGATCTTTGTCCGCCCGGAATTGTGCCGGATGGAACAGCATGATCTATGAAAATATAATATCTTTTATTCTCGTCATAAGTTAGACCGAACATATCCTTATTAGCTACGAGTGATTCACTATGCAACACTCCGGGCAACATTAATATTGTTCCATCATCGCCATAACGTGAAGCATATGTAAATCCTGCTTTTACAATGTTACTATAAGAGCATAAGTTCTTAATACCTGCAACTCGCTCGCTTGCAGCAGGAATCCAACTGGTTACGCCAAAATTGCCATCAGTCAAAACAGCCCAATGTACCTTTGAACCGTACGTGCCTCTGGGAAATTGAAAGAAAAAAAATTCTTCAGTAGGTTTATATCCTACCATAGTAACCTTTTTGCTTTCAACAATCTTATCACCTTTAGTAGTAAAATTTGCAAGAAAGTTCGTACCTCCATTTGCGTAGGCTTCGATATGTGTGTTATTTGCAGATAAGGTATAACATACTGTTAACGTATATTCTTTACCATCTATAACGGGCACATCGTATGGGTAACAACCAACAGCATAAGAAGCGTCTCTTAACTCTTTATACCCACTTTTCAATAAGTTAACATCTGCCACTTTCAAACTCCGTACAGCAAGTTCAATCTTACCGGGAATAGCAGTTATCTCAGTATCTAAGTATTCCTTTAGCTGTTTGTCAGCGTTATCCACATAGTCCTTTGAAGCCGTAGCAATGGCATTCAACGCTCCGTTACGTTTGTCGTAGTAAGCCGTCTGACTCTGTGCCAGTTCCGGACGCACTGCAATATCTTCCGGCTGTTGGGCGGAATGGTATCTAAGTTCATTTAAATAATCTTCATAAGCCTTGGTATATTCAGTAACGGATACACCGTATTTGTCAGCGTTATTTTTTATCTGCAAAAACTCTGCCTGTATACGCTTTCCTTCATCAATCAAAGCGGGCTTTTCAGTAGGAGATATAAAACCATCGTCAGCCCATTTATTAAGCCGATCTTTCGCCTCCTGCGCCGTCTGTTGTGCTCTCTCCGCCTCTGTTGCTGCGTTGGCTGCATCTTGCTTCGCTTGGTTTACTTCATCCTCAACTGACTTGCCGTTTCTCAGCAAGAATATACCACGAAGAAAAGCGTTGTCACAATACAAGCCGCTTCCGGATGGCTGTTGTCCTTCCGGAAACGCAGAGTCCTGTATGTTACTTAAATCGCCAAGACGTGTCCTATTCGTACCGGACAACGATTTAGTTTTAACTCCGTTCAATATCTCTATGTACGGGTGTCCGCTTTCCTGCGCTGTGATATAGATTAACGCCTGCCGTTCGGGGTTCTTCGTATTTCCCATCTGAACGACTTCATCACCGACAGCCGGAACAACACCGTTAAATTCTGATTTATCGACAAAGAATGAAGTACCATCAACCGACTTTACTTCGACCCAGTAAAATTTAACAAAGCTATTGCTCGGTGCACTTCCATCTGCTCTCTTTTGCTTTACTGTAACCTTACCTGTACCGTGACCCGAATCACCTACTACTGTTATAGCAAAGTTGTGTATTCCTTGCGATAATGTGATAGCGGGGATAACGTTCTCACCATTCTTCAACAATACGCCTGCACTCTCTACCGGGCTATCATTTGAATCAAGTCCGGTTGCAACAGCCATCATACCCGGATATGCGCCCTCTAATATCAATATGAACGAAGGTATCTCAATAGGAGTTTCGCTTGAGGGTTGCATTTTATGGAATGCGAATCCGGAATTTCCAGTATCGTTCAAGTTGAAGCTAATAGAGTCGGGCGTTACATCAACCAAACTGCTATCAAAAGAACTGTGGGAATAGTCGAACTTAGCAAACTGAGTGAAATCAAAAGTGAGACCCGAACCTTGATAACCTGCAAACGTCTGACACCGCACCAAATCGCCCTCTTGGAAAGTGGGAAATTCTTCACCAGTGGTTAACTTATATTGCTCTCCAACTTCTTTAACTTCCGACAATTTACCGTTCGACTGAGACACGACCAATGCACCGTTAACGCTCCTTATCTTTTGGATAAGTAGCTCAAATATATTCATAGTCTGTCTTACAGTCAAATTGTCACATTCTATATGCCAATTGCCATTCTCTACCCATATTTTAAAGCCCTCTCCAAGAAAACCAGAAACGAACGTAGGGGATGATAGGAACTGTTGGATAATTGCAGAAAGGTATTTTAATTGTCCGTCTTTCGTTATCGTTCCAGTCCCGCCACCTGTATAAACGTCCTCTGTGAGATACGCTTTTCCCCTTGCTGTAAGCTCGCCTGTGTCCGTCTTTCCCGACTTGTTAACCACAAATGCAGTGTTTCCAACAGACAGCCAAGAACCAACGTCAACTGCATCGGAAGAAACTGCGTCTGCATCAACATCGTTAAATCTTGCATCTCCTGCCGAATTTATGTGCGCAGCGCTACCCGAAATATCATCGCCAAATGTTGCACCTCCACGAAGATGTAACAAAAAGTTTGTTGCATCCTCATGCGATTTAGAAATATAGTCCTGCAACATTCGGTATAAGTTAAACTTTCTCGCCTCACCTGTACCCAAATCAACGGCAATAGTTGTATTTTCATCTATCAAGTCAATAGGGGATAACTCCCGTATCAATTTACCCTTGACTACTGGCTCTGTTTCCCGATACTCTTTGTAATACAGCCCTACGGTATCGGGAGAGAACATTATAGGTGTATCAATGTTCGCTAATAGGGCATTATAAAAAGACGCTTTATCTCGTCTATTGAAAGAAGGGAGTTTTTGTATGATTGAGTCCGTCTCAAACTGGCAGTCAACAGCCGCCAAATACAATTGTTCCTGCCAATCAACATCAAACTCGAAGTTGAGGGCGTTGTAATATTCGCCATCGTGCGAAATTCGGATATAGTCAGATAGGCGAATAAGTCGCATAGCGTCACAAATAAACTCCGGTGCAACGAATGTAAAGGCGTACACCTTCGTAGACGCTTGCAGTTCCAAAAACTTGTATCCGGCACGTTTGGTTAGCTCTTCTTCAAACTCGTATTTAGGTTTGCAGATCGTTGCAGGAACATACATCTGATACCGGAAGTCATTGTTCGCACCCGTTGTAATAAATCCACCCGGATAGGCAATCTTTTCATCGTTCCAATATTCAATCAATAGATATTTGCTACTCGTTTCTATGCCGGGTATAACGCAAAAAGGAGTCGAAATATATACTTCATTACCGATTGCGAAACGTGCTCTATACGTCCCCTGTGGCAAAGCCTCCCTAAACGAGTTCTTGCCGGGTGACACATACAAGACACCGCCATGTTCTGGCATAACATCGAAGCTAACACATACACCCGTTTTTGTCGCCTCTCCCGTTTCCTCGTTAACCGCCTCTACTTCGATCGTGTCGGGATCAAAGACTGGTATGTTCAACTCTGTAAACTGGAAAGGAGTTAGCGTGTTTGCGCTTGCAGGAATAGCGTAGTTCTTCCCGAAAGCGTACCATTTTTCGTATGTGGCTTTAGATTCTTTCTTTCTAAACGCCAAAGGACTAAAGTTATTATGTACTTCCATTTTGATTAAAAAAATTGATTATAGGCACAAAGATAGCAATTTAAAAGAAAACACCCCCTATTATAAGGGGGTGTAAGATAAAGATACGGTTATTTGGCGAGTTGTTAGATTCTCAGTCATAGTTATCGGTTTCCCGTTGCCTATATCCGTTGTTATCAGTTGCACGGGGTTTGGTGTGGTGTCGTATGTGAAAGATAAATCTTGCGTCATACTCCGCTTTATTCCTCTCACTCTTATCGTCTGATCGCCTCCGTGTTCAATCTCTGAGGCTGGCATATCGTGCATGTAGTATTTAACGAGGTGCAAGAACGACATGTAGCCGTTTTGTGGGTTTACGGTATACTTCTTATTGTTCTTGTCTACCAAATTGAATGTAACGAACGGAAGTTTCCATTTTCCGCCCACCTGTGTAGCCCCCAACAACGCAAAACCATCCTGTGAAAAGTCACCCGGTGATAGTAGCATATAATCTACATCGGACGAAAAGTTAGACACCCTTATTTCTTCCTTCTTTCCCTCTTGCACGTAGTTTGATTTCACATCAATAGGGAAACCCGCAAACGTATTTGTTGTATCGTCCATCCAAGAAAATTCAAACCGTGAAGGCAGATCGGTTTTATCGTACTTGACCGTATTAGTTTTCCACGTCATTAACTGACCCGATTTTGCATATCTAAGCTTTGTTAAGTCTATGCCGACCGTCCCGCTACCGGTATAACTTCCGCCATTCATGAAGTAAGAAATATGTTCTATCCTAAACTTATCGCCATCTATAAACCAATATAGTTTCATCGTGTCACGCAACATCTTCATTATATCGCTGAGGGTTGTTTCCGCCTTTTTTGCCGGACGGTCATACTCACCCTTTAGGATGTTGCTTTTCTGTGTGATGAACACCTTAAAAGGTGCACCGGAAATAGGGTTATTGGCGGCATACAAAAACTTACTATATTCCTCCGTAGCTTCGTGCGTCAAAGTGGGGTCAATTTGCTTAATAAGCGCCCTAATAGCGTCTTGTATGGCGAACGAGTCCCTTAAAACATACTCCTTTCTCGCTCTTTCCTCCAATGGCGCATAGGATAAATCAAACTCGAACCAAATCGACATATTCCCCCATCGTGAACGGCATACTGGATACAGCTTTCCTGCACCCGCCACAGCCGGAACGAAGTTATCGGTAAAATACTTGCCTTCATCATTTACACCATACTCTGTTGGCTCGTTCTGAACCTTCGTAGACGTATAAAAGTAGTTCCCCTTTAATGGTACGGCATACATGTAGTTACTATTGGTAGGGTAAACGTCCCCTGATGATAGTTTCCCAGTAGGTTTGCCGTCCAACTCCGGAAGGTTAAGCAACATTCTTTGGAATAGCTTCTGAAAAAGAACAGTGTTTCCGCCAAACTTTTGAGGAAGTGTCGGATCATCTACTATTCTTGTGAATGTTATTTCAGAAACATCTATGTAGTAGTAGCTTTTATCGCTCCAATTGATCTTATCGGATCGATACAATATAGTCCCCTCTTTATTTTCCAAGTGAAGGAAACCAATATTTAAACCTTCGCTTAGAGTCCATTTTATTGAGAAATTGCCATCCAATTTAGTGTACGTTCCATTCGTTCCGTAGTACTTCCCGTTAAAGAACTGATAAGGCGCTGCCTTTACCTCTATTTCGTTGTATGCAGCGAAGAAGGCAAAGAAATTCTTATCCGTTAGCTCCTTGTTATCCGTTACAACGTTGAAAACCTCAGTTTCGTAGTGAGTGCCTGCAAGGTAGTTCGATATTGTAGATGCACCCGCAATGTAAACTTGCACAATCGGACGCTTTGAGACTCCTATTTGCGACAAAGCAGGTGCAAGCTTAATAAGATCATATTTGTTCTCAATACCCTTCATTATGTCGGTGTATTCGTCCCGTGGGCTTATCTTCACTTTGCACGTACGGTTATCGCTGTCTATCTCACAATCTGTCTTACTGAAATAGCCATCAAATATAACTTGATACTGCGTTGATAGTTGCCCTTTGTCCTTCTGTTCTATCTGCAAGTACAAAATATCTTCGATACTTGCATTTTTAACAAGAAGGTAGTCCGCCCCGATCAGCGTTAAACTTCCTTCTATCGACTCTCTGAAAAACTCCTGTTGATTCTCTTTGCCAAACTTCCGTTTTAGCTCTGAGTAGTGGGGATGTATTTCTACACCCCCCAATTTAAACCGCAAATCTTTAACGTTCATTATGATTTAATTATTCGTTTAATATTTCCCCTTACCTCAATTATCGTACCGTCCGCTCCCGTGATGTACTTAACACGACCTTGTTCTTTGATTGATTTCAGATCTTTTTCGACCTTAGACAGATCAACCGTTGAACCTTGCATTATATTCGTTACTTCATCACTACCGGAATAGGCGTTTAAGTATTTCTGTTCAAAAGTACCCTTATTTAGCGAATTAATCAAGTCCGGAACGAGTTTCTTATACTTCTGAGATGAACGTTTGTTCACTACTGCGAAGTATTCACCACGTTCTACCCGTCTACGCTTACCATCCTTAGTCGTACCTAAATCTACATCGTTTCCGGATGCGTGCGAACCTCCGTAATCAATCATTTCTACCGTACCGTCCCCGTATTCCTCTGTGTCCTGCGAGGCTTTAGATAGCTGTGAGGCTTTTATCTTAGCAAAAGCAAATGATCCCCACATCAACGCAATAGCCGGGATCGCTGCCAAACCTAAATCTTTCCATAGGTTAGCGGTTGCGGTTACCAAAGAACTTGCCTGCATAAGTGTATCTATGCGTTCTTGCTGCTTCTGCGCCTTCTTCTTATCCCTCAGTGCTTTTTCCTGCTGTTTGCGTGCAAAATCAAGCTCTTTTTGTGCGGTTGCTACGTTGTTGGCGTATCCGTTCGCCCTCGCTTGTATCTCAGCGTCCAAAACCTTTTGTCGGGCTGACACTTCCTTTTCGGCTGCTTGGACTGCCACCTCTGCCGCCTCTACCCTTGCCTGCGCAACACTCTTTAGGTTTTCTATGGCGAACTCCGAAGCCTCTAATATGGAGTCTTTAAACTGTTCTGCACGCTCTGCGCCCGACTTACCATCTTTTGCGCTAAAGGCGTCTCCGAAAACGAGATCAAACAGATTGCCAAACACGCCTTGATTGCTATCCCATCCGGAAGTATCACGCTTAATTGCATTGTCTATTCCCTTAATAGTATCCTCTACCGTCTTTACGTTGTATCCCGTGATTTGCTCTCCGTACTGCCTTGTTAACTCTAATATTTGCTCCCACTTTTCACGCTCTAATTTCAACCGGAAACGGCTCTGTTCTTTCTCCGAACGCTGCACGATATTAAAGGCTGCACTTTCCGCCTGCTGCTGCTGATTAAGTCGGAACACCGACCGATCAATTATACGCTTGTCTTGATTTTCCGTGAAATCCTTTTGCAGTTGGATAGATGCAAGCTGATACGACCTTTGCAGAATAAGCAAACGTTCATTCTTCACCTGTTCGCTATCAGTTGACTGTTTAATACGCAATTCGTCCTGCGCTCTTTCGTTTTCGAGTAGCTGCACTTGAATTAATAGTTCGTCAGCCGTGCCACGTCTAACAGCTTTTAGGCGTTCACTCAATCGGTCATGCGTGATTTGCAAGTCCTCTACCCGCCAGTCGTTTTGCAGTTTCTCCAAGTCTCTACGCAATTTTGCCTCGATATTGTATACGGTATCAGCATATAACTGCGTAGCTCTTTGTTTCTCCGTTGTGCTCTCCTTTAGCTTTTTCAGTTCGTCAGCCGTTGCCTTTTTACGTTCTTCCTGCTCTTTCAAACGGGAATCAATAATAAGTGCTATACGGCTATTTTCATACTCAGCTTGTAGGTCAAAGTCCTTCTTTATCCTTTCCTTCGTCTTACCTCCTTTGTCCCCTGCAAGAAGATCGGGAATAACTACCTTTTTAGCAAGTTCCTCACTTGACTTATTGATAACTGCTATTTGTTCGTCATAGCTCTTTGCCTCCTTTTTGGCGGTATTCCATGCGGACGCCTGCCCTTGTAAAGCCGCCTCCAAAGCCACACCACCGACACCGAGACCTTTAGACGAACGTTTAAGTTCCTCGATCTCCTTTTGTTGCTTTTGGTAAGTCTTCCGACCTTCCTCTAATACTTGATTCTTTTTTTCTTCGAGGTCAATAACTTCCTTTGCATTCTTTTGTATCTTTTCCTCGTAGGCACGTGCCATTGCGACCGATAGAATGTGTTTTGCAAGTTCCTTGTATTCCTTTGATGCGTTTCCCGTCATAATAGCTTCATCTGATAGGTTTTTAAGGTAATCCGGATACTCTTTCTTTAGTTCCTTAACAGCCTTTAGACGCTCGTTTTGACTGCGTGTGGAATCGGTAGCCGCTTTATACAGGATATTCAACCTCACAGACTCGTTTACGGCACTCTTTCCAGCCTCTAACATGGAATCTTTCAAGTCGGTAGTAGATCGCTTCAACTGATCTACTGTTGTTTTACCTTTGAATAGGCTACCTATCCAGTTGGTTATATCCTTACCCCAAATAGAAAAGGCGGTCAATATCAACACCATCACGGTATTAAACGAGAACAGAGATTTAACCAGTTTCCCGGTTATACTTACCTGTGCTTCCCCCGCTTTCGCTGCCGCCTCGTTTGCCGCACGAAGCTTCTGTATTTCGTCTATAACTATCGGGATGTTATTGGAAATAGCAAGGAAGAAGGTATTTGTGCCGATCGCCAAGGAAGGGAGTTCACGAGCGACCTGTGATATAGAAAAGCCTAAACCATCGAACGCCTGTTTGTAGTTACCCACGCTTAACGTGTACTTTCCCGTGCTCTTTTGATACTTATCCATCGCTGCGTAAATCTCCGCAGTCTCTTTAACAAGCTTCTTTCCTGCCTCCGTATTCTCCAAATAAGCCTGTGAAAGATTGTTCATCTTTATTTTGTTTAGCTCGTATTGCGCAGACAATGCGTTATAGCTTCCTGCCATGCTGTTGGCTAACTTAGCCTGCAACTTATTCAGATAGTTTTGATCGGCTGTCTGTTTCTTTAAAACTGCGATCTCCTGCGCCGTCTCTGTCAACGCCAATTTCAATTGTATCTCAGCGTTCGCCAAGGATCGCACTTGCTTTTCGTAGGCGTCTATCTTTTTGCGTCCTTCCTCCGTTGCGCCTCCACCTTCTGAAATAGGTTTTTGCAGCCCTTTTGCGCCTTCCTCGATACGCTTTAACATAGCGTCATATATCTTTTGCAGTCCCTCCAACTGCGTAATAGCGTCCTTTATACTGCTGTCCGGCTGTATAAGATCGCTATACTTTATTCCCTTTACTTCGTTCGCCATTTGATTTAAATTTATTTGTTCTTACTTCTTTTTGCCTGTCTCTTAATCATCTCGAAAGCGGTGTAAAACTCAGACACCGACATTTCACGTGCATTTATGTGCATATTCTGCGTTATAACTAAGCACATTTCTTGAAACTCCTTGTCCGTCTTTATCTCTACTGAATCAGTACCGTAGAATATTCGAGGCGGGAAGAAGGTTAGTAACTTATCCTCTATTTCCTTCACCGCCTCACTGTTATCTACGTTGTTCACAAGTTTGTCTAACTTTGCCTTTATCAGCGATAATTTAATGTCGTAATACTCTTTAATCAGAGGATCGTCCGCCATCCGTGGAAAGTATACCGATACTTCCGCCTCTATTTTTTTTTTGACCTTCTGAAACGGTTCAGAAAGTTCGTTAATAGTTGCATCGCTGAGACTGTCAAATATCGCCTTTAGATCAGAGTCGGACGCATTAACCGGATATTCCACGCCATCGACCGATTTAACGAAGGCGGCAAAAGCCATCATTCCGGGATGTACGCCATTCGCTGCCATGTTAAAACACTGCCTTAGATTCATTAGCTCGTTATACGTATGTTCCGGCTGTGTCCTGCAATAGACAATAGCACGTTGCAAATGCGTATCGAGCATCTCAATAGTGCTACCGACTCCCGACTCAATCAGCATAAGACGGTTAAACTTCTGATAACGGACGATAGGCATTTCATCAATGCCTTCGTATACCGTTACCGTGTGATTCCCTACCTTAATCGTGTTCATTCGTCACCTCCTTATCTGCCTGCTCGTATAATATGGCAAACGTTTCTTCGTCAACTGAGTAAGCAATTTTTTCTCCAAGAACGATAAAATCGTTATCAAACACCCGAAAAGCGCTGCCGTTTATTCGTGCCATCATTACGCCATCCATTGCGGACAGTAGTTCAAAACTTGGCAATAGCTGCGCTAATTTGTGAACATCACCGTTAAACTTAACCGCCCTCACGATCTCGAAAGGTGGTATAACTGATACATAATTTCTAATCTCCATAATCATTAAATTAAAATTCTACAAATAGGTGTTGCAAAGATAGGTGTAAGGATGAAAATAGGGTTTAGCGTTCCGATCGACACAATCACTGAACAAATAACACACGCCCAAAACGATAGGCAGAAACTGCAGTTAGTTAGCTCGTTAATCAGTGATCTATCACCATACCATCGGAGAACCTTAGATAACCAATCATCACCATACACTGACATCCGTTCAATTACACCCATCTTTCGGACAAAGTTAACACAAAATGCCGCTACAAACGAAACAAGTAGCACGCAAGAAAGAAAATAATTATAAATATCCATAATTCAAATATTAGTTTGTACAAAAGTATGAATAAAAAGCAATTTTGCAAAGATATTGATTATTAAAACATTAGTCTCGAACGCTCCGATGGCGGATAAAAACGAAATGTTTATAAATAAGAAAAGGAGTCTAAAAGACTCCTAACCTACATGCTTTCTGTATAAAACGAACGCCTCCACAATCTCCGGCATAACTTTAAGAGAGCCAACGATAAGCCTTCTTTTAATCATAGACGAAACAACGATAATCTTATCTTCCTCACACCGAACATACCCCATCTTATCAGCCCAATTTATAAAATCAAACATTTCATGTTCAAACAACAAAGAGCCTAAAGGAAGGTATATTTTGCAGTCAATAGGCAGATCGTAGCTGCTATCCTTGCTTTTCTCGCAAATATCTAAAAGTATCTTTAGTTTCTCCCTTTCATCGTGATCTATCATATTGGCTATATATTCGTCCAACTTTTCGGAGTTACTCACATCTTTGCGGTATTCCTCCCAGTCCTTTGTATTATTCATTTTCACCCCTGTGTAAGTATGCGTACAACAATGAAGGATGAACGGTTATATCGCTTCCATTCATCCGGATAAGGTCTGTTCTTGGCACATACCTTGAAATCGTAGAAGTATCTCCGGAAAGAGGACGTTCCTCTGTGGCGGTAGACAAAAAGCCACGGGATAAACACCAGTCTAAAAAATGCTGTGGAAAGATAATGCAAGAACCTAATAGCATATATTCGCATTTGCTCAACGCATACATAATCCCCTTGCCCTCTGCTTCATTTTCTCTGATAAGTTGAGTAATTATATCGTTAATCTGTCTTTTTGCCTCTAAGAGGCTGTCAATGGCTTTCTTGTTCATAGTCAACACATTTAAATTAATACTTTAACTTTTAAAACTTTTGCTTTAACATTAATATATTTCCTCGAAATAAACATCATCTTTGCTTTCTCTGTCAGATTTTGAACACTTCACTAAGCAACACACATCATTGTTAAATACACAGCTTTTGCAATCTCCTAATATTCTCACATTTTAGCTATTACTTTGTTTCGAACATTTGATTTGAGTACAACTAAAGTTTTTAGCTGTTTTAGCGAAGAAACATCCTTCGCACCAGCTACCGCTATTTTTAGACTGTACGCACTTTATTAAGTGGTATTTCCCTTCATGGTCTATAACTTCCATAACTTCTCCTACATCTAATTTTAGTGGCAGGCATGATAAATCTAATTTCTTCATAACTTCACTTGTTTATACGTTTGACATTTTCCCGTAGACATGTCTACACATCGCATAAGTGGACATATCTTTCTAAACTCCTTTTGTCTGAATAAGCACTCCCGACATGATATTACATTGTTTCCTTCCATTGCTTGAACTCTGATAACTTCGCCTGTTATCGGGTGATCTATCGTGAAGGTATCATATAGTTCTACGCTTTTAAATTTCTCCATTTCTCACCCTCCTAAATGTTAGTTTAGACCCATCACCATTAAAACACCATATACGCCAACATAGATTAGCAAGTTCGCCACTACTAAAAACACATTTCTCGCTGCGTCTCCATTAATATACGATCTTTCTATTAGTTTAAACATAACATTATCTTTACGGTTAAGTTTAGAGCAACTCACAAAATCACCGCAATCACCTCCTACCTTTGTTTTATCATTGAAATCACATGACTCACATCTCCCGTTTTCGTCCGGTATAGTTTCCGCTACCGTGGTATATATATCTCCTATTACGGTTATAATCTCACCAACCTTTGGTTTTAATATCCTATTTCTTATATCTACTTTCAACATATATTTTAATATTGTGCCGGGATATTATCCCGGCTGTTATTGTTATACTGATTTCAAACCATTGCGTGAAATACTTTCTTTTAAGTCTCTGTAACGGATAGATGATTGTTTAAGTCTCTGTCTTAGCTTCTTGATTTTCTCGTTTAAAACATCTTTTGTTTTACGATTTTCTTGCAGGAGTGAAGTATTTGCTATCTCTAAGTATTGTTTATTTCTCGAAACATTATATACTTGTTTTTGTAGTTCACCCACAGAATCAAGCAACGTTTTTTTCTTTTTCTCCAAATCTTCACATCTCTTTTTCAAATCTAAATATCTTACTACCGCATCCGATTCCGCGCAAATGGAATCTAACGTTCTTTTTTTCATTTTCGAATTATCATATTTAAGCTGTTCGTTTTCATTTCTTAGTTTTTCTACCGCCTGTTCTTGATTTTTCAGTTCGCCACGAAGCCAAACGACTTCTTTATATCTACCGTCTGAAAGTTCTTCCACTCTCTTTAATTCTACCTCCTTGTCTGCGAGTTTGCAAATAAGGCTTTTTTCACTTTGCATCAAAGATTGGTTTTTATCAGAAAGTTTAGCTATTTGATTTCTTAAATCACGATCTAAAAGATCTCTTTGCCGTGCAAGCTCTTTTCTTTTGCGTGCTTCTTCATCATACATCTTTTTAAAAGAAGCTCCAAGTTCAAACTTGCTTATTACTTCGTTCACGTTCGAACATCCTGTTCGTTTTAAAAGCTCCTGTATCGCAATCGTATTCCTTTTTGCTTTTTCCAACACGCTTGCAATGGTAGGTGCTTCTGTCTTATCCTCTTCTACCTTCTTTAAAGAATCGGGTATACCGTTAAACTCCGCTTGTTTGAACACCTCTCCGCTAAACACCGCATTACTTGCGTGAATGTCTCCGGCTTTAGGTGGCTGAAACACAGATGTACCATACACCGAACGCACACACGTATCATCAAAAACTCTTTTTACCATTTCGTTGTTAGAGTCAATCAAAGCATGTATAAGTCTTTTAGATACATCTTCCGAAAGTTTTGAAACACCTTCTTTTCTTTCCAGTTCCTCAACTCTCTTTTCTAAATTCTCAATTCTTTCTTTGTTAAACATACCTTTAAAATTTGTGTGGTTTCCCACGGTTATTATATCACTTTTAAGTCTCTCAAAATATATGTGGCTCTTTCGTTGCCGTTTTCGGCAGCTTTAATTAAAGCTTCATAGTGTGATAGTTTATTCCCTCCGCAAATACATGCACTACGCAATAGGGATAATACTTTAGAATGGCTTATCTTTTGTCCTTTATAAATGTAAGTAGTCATATTTTTAATTTTTATGTGGGGGGTGGGGGTAATACCCCCACTTGTTAATAATTAAAGTTATTCGTTTATTCCAATTGCTTTCCTTATAAAGTCACATGCTTCATCATGTGAAAAGTTTAACTTTCTTTGGACAACTTCTATCATTGCATCAACCTGTTCTTTTGTATCCATGTTTCCCTTAACAAATTCAATCATAATAAATTTTTCAATTGTTCTTTGAATAAATAAACTTGCTGCCATAATCTTTATTTTTTTTAATTGTTAGTAATTTGTTTCCTTTTGACACTGCAAATATAAGGATAAGATTTAATATTGCAAGTCTAAATTTAATATTTAACTATTATTTAACGGTTAGATTCAATCTTTCGTTGCGAATCTTGTTAAGTTGTTCGGCTACCTTTTTAGCTTCTTCTTCTGTAACCTCCATAGACGCCAAACTTTTATCATAGTTATCCATAACGAGATAATAACCTCTACACTTTTTCACGTAAAATTCGTTTGCCTTGTGGCTCTTTAGATACTTATCTACTTTCATGGCTTTTTGTATGTTACTTGATATTCATCATTTGTTTTACTTTATCCTCTCCGAAATAGTTAACAGCCTTTTCAATGTTGCTAACGTAGTTCTTTGCTATTTGGGGATATTGCTTCATGATCTTTGCGATAACTGACATTATTTCTTTTTCTGATACGTTTTTTCTTCTTCTCCAAACGATTTCAGATTCTTGCAAAATACGAGTCATAAACCAACTAAGATTATAGAAACTATCTTGCTTAACATTTTCATTGAAATAGCTAATAACTAACTGTCTGTTGTTTGCTAATACCTCTTTAACTTCAATTGCTGTCATAATCTTTATTCTTTATTATTACTACTTTGTCATTCATCGAAAGATTTGGGCTTTATAGCTTCATTTAATCGGATACCGAACCTTCATTTAACCCTTCGTAGATACCGTTGCTTATTTTCTACTCTTATGAATTTAATCTTTCAACAATCTTTTTGCGTCTTGGTTAGATTGTGGGGTCTTTCGTTGTTTGACATTGCAAATATAAGGAGTTTATTTAATATTGCAAGCGAAACTTTGAGTTTTAACATATATTTAACACAAAAAGGGGGAAACTCCCCCTTTAATAACACCCTTCTTCGCAATGAATATCACACTCAAACCGCAAACACGCATAGGGATAAACGTAGTATTGATTATCCGTCTTTTGAATAGAAAACTCCTTGTATACGTTGTTGGCATCGTGAAATATCTTCCTCACCTGTATATCACCGGATGGCAGATAAAGCTCGTGCGTTAAGGCTCTCAGTATTTCGGACTTTACAAACTCCACGTTGTAATATTCTGCTCCCAGGATTTTACGGGTATCGAACCAAAAGATAATGCTAACCGTCCCCCTCAGATCGCCAAAGCCAGACAAAGAGTCTCCCCCTTCATAATCTTGTGAGTCGTGCATATAGAAAAAACAAACGTTGCCCCGCTTATCGTCCGGCTCTAAGCGCAAATAATCATTTCCCTTAAAATACACTGATGGGGTAACAAATTTCCCCCTCTCGTTTCTCTCTACCAATTTAACCACGTTCCCGAAAGCAAAATTAAGCCATTTAAGCGATTTTGTTAGGCTTACCTGTACATCGGCTATCGTCTTATCGAAAAGTGCCGCATTTGGTCTAATTATAGCTCTATCGTTCATTTAATATCTCCTTTACTCTGTTATATGCTTCGTCCTTCACATAATCGTTAATAAACTCAGCAAGTGAATCATTTGTTAACCCGAAAATTTCAGCACCGTATTTTTTGATAAGCCAATTAGTTTTTTCATCTGAGGCTTTTATGTAAAACCGATCTTCTGCTGTCTCAACATAAAAAGAGTCATAAAACTCTCCTGTGTCTTTTAGTGTCACCCGGTCGTACGGTTGCCTCTTTTCTATTTTGACCTTTATAGTTAAGGGTCGGTAGGGTTGGTATTCATCTATACGAACTCCCAAACGGTTAACACCCTTTGCGTATAGCTGATCCTGTGCGTTCATGTCAATAAGTATATTATCATTGTCACGCACAATCTTTTTTGCTATTTCTCCGGTGTCGAGTTCCTCACCTACCTTTTTAAACTTATCTATTAGACCGCTTATCATGTTGCTTTAAATCTTATCCCGTTGTTCCAGCAAGAAAGGCATATTCTATCCATCCCTTTTGTATCAATAGAAAGAGCCTCAAAAGCCTTCTTTAGTTCGTATCCGATACCCTGCGCACGTCCCTGTGAGTTTCCGTCAACTTCGTACAATAGTGTTTCACGGTCGATATTCAATTGATTGGCATTTTGCCGAACGTTCGGATTTAATGCAAGTTCTCGCAGCACATAAGAAGCCATTTGCAGAGAAACGGCATGCGTGAAGGCATACTTAGACTGAATGATAAAGTCAGTTATATCACATCCTACCGACAATTGAACGTTTAAACCGTAGCAGATTGCAGGCGTATACATGTTCATTTCTATATTCCACATCTTTACGCCATCCTCCGACTGCGTAGAGTCAACTCTATACGGTGACACTCTGATATACTTTGTTAGCTCTCTCCACGCCTGCACGCTTCCGATATTACAAGTACCGCACGGGTCACGTGAAAAGTCCTTAGATACGTTTATAGCATACATCCCTAAAGGCAATTCTTTTTGATCGTAACACAAGTACCACAAACCACCGGGTGAGGTTTCCTCAGACATATAAGGGAGTAACACATCGTTACCGACATCAAACCATTGATAAGAACCATTTTTAGTATAATTCAAATCGAACGTCTTAATCGGGTCTACCTGTGAGGTGTGCATAAGGTAAAGTTTTACCCTTCCCGGCTTGTTAAACTGCAAACCTATCTTCTCGATCTTGGCTGTTACTCCCATAGAACGGACTGGCAATATTTCATATCCTACAATACTATCGGTAGGGTCAATCTCGTTATTTATCTTCCCCGAACCATCAAAGAAGTTTGTACGCTCTAAAAGCGTCTTTGTTTCCCCTGCAATCAACTTTTCATTGATGAAGCGAGTAACGGTATTAGTGATCGCTCTTTCGTTCAATTCACGCAAATAATCGCTTAGTGGGTTGTAACGTTTCCAGTTATCACCATCGGAAGGCTCTACACCAACATTCTCTGTTATTGCCTCCCATACGTCCGGACGAAGCGTTAACACGTCCTTGCCGTAAACTACCTTGTCACCCGGCTTATAAGTGTCGGTATCCCGATACTCCGGATAACGTAAATAGTAATCAAGTGGCATAACAGATTCAATGTTTCTTAGCGTCACAAGCGGGTGAACGTCTTGAAACATAACACCACTATCGGACACAGTTAAACTTTCGTCTATCTTAGCGTCTCTATCGTACGACTGCCGCCATCCTACGAGCGTGGCAAGTTCTTTTTGTATATCCTTTAATCTGTACATGGTTATAAATTAAAAAAGGGAAGGGATTTTGTCCCCCTCCCTTTGTTAATACTTAGTTTACTTTCTCGTTACGCTCCGCCAACAGTTTTTGTTGGTATAGGTGCGCTGTCAGAGTTCTTCACCTCAACATTCAGATTTGCAGCCCGCGCATTGACTTTATCCAAATCTACTTTCAAGGCAGATTCAGCAACCGGACTACCTCCGATTTTAGCAAGGTTAACAGATAATTCGCCAGTCGGAGAGCCTCCACCGATCTGCTCAGCATTGGTAATAAATACCGGAGTACCGCCAAACTGCGAATTTTCCTTGTTTACTTCGACCTTCATAATCGGGTTGGCGATTGTTGCAGGATTGGAGTTAAAAGCTACTACGAAAGCAATATCTACTGAGAAACCGTAGAAATGTTTAACGTCACAAGTCATATCGGCAGTAGCTGCGCCTGCGATAGCTGACTGATCGCCCACTGCTTCGTAGTAGTGTGTTCCAACCTCTTTGCCGAAATAAGGAAGAACAACCTTTCCAAATTCATGCGTGCCCGACTTCGTGTTGTTGTAGGCTGCACGGTCTACACGGGTCAACAAACCAACGTTACCCGACTCAACAGCGTACATCTGAGCGAGGTTATTCGGCTCTAAAGTCATGTTGTTGGTGAAATGGAACACTTTGTTTGCATACTCCAACTGTTTGTTAACGTCATTGTACAAACCGTGCTGTTCCAGTTTACGCAACATTGAGTCTACACCAGTGTCGCCAATGATATGAAGTTGACCGGAATAGTCGTTTGCACGGAACATCGGGTGCAAATCGCTGAGGATGTCGTTGCGCTGAGCGAATTTCACCTGTACATCATTACCTTCTTTTGTGTAATACAGCAAGTTTCCGAACACTTGCGTTTTGTTTGCCTCCAAAGCCGCAATAGCGTCCTTATCAACGGTATCCATGAACTTACGGATGTGCTTTTGTAGCTTTCTGTTCCAGTCCTGTTGGTAATCGATTTCGTTGTTTGAATACATGTTCGGTGTCATAGTGAAACCGAAAGCATAGGTCTTCCAAGTTACACCGATCAAACAAGAAGTATTCTCCGCATCTGCAATAACGCATGTGCGGGCGTTTGACACTGTTACGTTTTTATCGTAATCAATTACGGGAATCTTAATATCGCTTCCCATAGATGCGAATGCTCTACGCTTCGTTTCATCGGATAGCATTGAGTCCATCGCATTTGTTTGAGACAAAAAGAAGTCATACGCACCCCATTCGGTTATGCGTGCCATATTTTTGTCAATGTTAGGGTTTTTTAATCTAAACTCCTGTGTTCTTGTAGCAATTAACGACATAAATCTATTGTTTTAAAGTTTATATTGTGAGGGGTTTAACCCCCTCTTTAGTTATTCTGTTGGCAAATCTGCGATCTTGTTTTCAACCCAAATTTTATCAAGCTCCGTTTGATACTCTTCCGACTCGCTTGTATAACCTTTCTTAGCTAAATACTCCTGCGCAACCTTGTTTGCCTCTACTTTGGTTTTGCAACCGCTTAAATCAAGCAAGCTACCGTTACCCTGTCCGCCTCCGGAACTACCCGCACCGCCTACCTGTCTACCTTTATCAAGTACACCGAACTGCTCGAACTGTTGAGACAGAAGTTCTGATGCGGTAAACGGTTTCAGACTGTTTGCAGGGTTGTTGTAAGGTACACCGTCTTTCATGAAAATAAGACTTTCAGAACCTTCGTCACCCCGCAAAGTGGGTGAGAATTGAGTTTTAAGCAAGTTAACCGCCTGTTGCTTCACAACGTTTAGAACTGGCTCTGAAATATCTTTCTTAAACTTCATCCCCTGCATAGCGCTTGAAATGTAAGAAGTGATCTTGTAATCGTTCAACTTACCGTTAAACTCCTTTTCTTTCTCTGAAAGTTGGTTGTTCAACTCAGCAAATTTTTGCTTGGTGTCGTTTAGCTCGGCTGTAAGCTGATTGATTTTATCTGTATCCCTGTCACCTCCCTTTTTAGCTCTCTCCGCTTTTAGCTCTTCTTTCAGATCGTTAATCTGCTTTTCAAAAGCTGAGGTATCAAATTTAGAAATCTTTGTTTTGCCAAACTCAATTGCGGTTTTCAAATCGAGATCGGTTACACCCTCAATACCAAAAGCCTCTTTCATTTGAGAAGCAATACTATTTTCGGCTTCTCTCACCTTTGCCGCAACCGTCTGCGCTTCATCGTTTTTTGAAAGCTCCGAAATAGCGTTAAGAACTTCATCCGATAGCTCCGATAACGCTTTATTCTGCCTAAGCAATTCTACTGTTAACATTACTTTTCTCCTTTCTCTTTTTGTTTATTCAATTCCGCACGAAGTTTTGCAGCCTCTTCACGTCTAATTTGCGCTCTCAGTTCTTCGTCTGCCTTCATTTTTGCCTCGGCTCTCGCTGCCAGTTCTGCGGCTCGTCTTGCCTCTGAAATTGTAGATTCATATTTAACCGGGTCGAAAACAATTCTCAATGTATAACCCAATCTTGGCAGTCTCGGCAAAATATCAAGTTCAAAAGTCTTTCGCTTGTATTTTTGCAACATCGGGACGCTGATTCTTTGCCCTGTTTTCGGATTAAATTCTTTCACTTCTTGAATAACGTGATACAATTTAACCTCATCCTCCGGGCAAACGTAATTACTTTCATTCAGTTGGTCTAACTGATCCGTTCTGTAAACCATTTGCGTACTTTTTTAAAGTGTTAATAATTATTTCAATTTTCTTTTTATAGTCAAGTGCAGAACCGAACTCAATGATATTCATGTTCTCCCTTTCAAATCTACGCACAAATGTAGGAAGGTTTAATTTAACTCGCAAATCTTCCTCACTTATAACGTTTTCTTTATACAGATTTACCGCTTCTTCTCTCGTTAAGTGTGAATAAGGCTCTATCTCGTTAAGGATTAATAACCTTTGCATCTGTGTAGGGTCGTTCCGGTACTCCGTTTCTATCACCTGTTGCCTCATAGCATCAAGTTCCGCCTCGGATGCTCCGGTTTCCTTCATGATCTTATAACGCTCTGAAAGCTCTTCCGGTGTATAGATATAGAACTCAGTACCGTAATTAATATTGCAAGAAACAAAGCTATCACCATAACGGAGTAAACAGATAGTAGAGTCTACGAACGTTTGCGCTTCCTCGAAGCCTAGTTTGATTCTGTTTAGTTTAGTAGTCAAGGACTCAAAACCCGCTTTAACTTGCTTTTCGTTAATAGCCTCAGACCTATTTAACTCCCCTCCTCCACCCGTTACCGATCTTACAAGTTCCTCTCTCAGCCTCTTTTCCTCGTTTACGTTATATTCGAGTGATCCGGTATCAGCGGATAGCATAGTGATCGGGTTTTTCAAATCGGGCACGTTGTGCATTTCGTCCGGGATGGGTATCTCAACATAAGAGCCTGCACCCCTCAACCGCTTGCTTGAACAAATCGGGCACGCCATCGGTTTTCCGTCAGCACCTGTTATCCACTCGTTTTTTTCGTTCTTTAAAAAACCATCATCACACCTTTCTTTGCCATCGTGTGACTCATAGTGACAATCACGTTCATAACCAGAATAAATCGGATAAGATGCGTATAAATCTAAATGCTTCTTTGCCGTGGAATAATAAAGATACCAGTCGAAAGAGTCGAGTTCGCTCGTTATAGGGCTTATTTTAATGTCGGGTTCACTCAATGATATAGAGTCAGACCAAAAGAAACGAGCCGGACAATAGCCCAAATCGTGCATATTGTCTACCTCTAAAATCAAGTCGTTTTCCCTCGTTTTATCAAATCTTACATAACGTTCTTCATCAATATAGACGATCTTATTTTCGTCCGTTACGTACATGATATAAGCCATCAAATTACAGTCTTTCCCACATGTGCGATAAGAAAGTACGTTTGCAATAGGCAACCAAAAAAAATATGGCTCTGGTTTTTCTCCTACCTGTACCTCCGGCATATCAACGACCAAAACAGAGTTAATTCTATGCTTGAAATTATCCCAACCGTCCGTACTCCAAACCGAAGGTTCTTTTAAAACATCCTTTCGGTAATACTCCCAGTCATCCCGATCCTCAGATGATTTAAACTGATAGTTATAAACCGGATTCCTACCATCGAAAACACGGCTCAGTTTGTCGAATATCTCAGAAGTAACACCATTTGTTTTAACCGGGAAATGGAACATAGATAGGAAAATATCATATTTATCTTTCGCTATCCACGTCTTAACCTTAGAAAGAAAGTCAATTACTGGCTTATTACGATCATCACTCGTTCTCACCCGTGTGTGAAACGCTATTCTTTCTTCGTGTTCCTTTGCTTTCGCTATTTGACTGATCCCCTCCGGATGTCTGTATATCTCCCTTATTTCGTCTAATGATTTTCCCATTTTCATTTAATTTAAATTCTGAGTCCTCCGGTATATGCCACCCTCCATTATTAACCATTCCCAAAAGTCTCTCAGCGTGTTCAATATCGAATAAACGAGTTTCCCCCAGTTCTTCACAACTGAGGGAAATATACGTTTTTTTAGCTATCATACGCCTACACCCGTAGAAGGCACTAACTGAGTCAGAGGGTTAAACTCAGGTTTCACGATAGTGAAGTTGTCCGACCAATTAGGCATGAAGTTCCACGTAATAGCATTGCTATCCGGAGCTTCTAAACCTCCGATAGTCTTATCACCGATAAATAGCGACCAAACCGGGAAACCGTGCAAATTATCACCCGTCTTATCGCAAGCGATTTGACCGTTTCCATTGATAAGGAACACACCGATCTGCCCTGCTTCACACATTAACGCTTTCATCGCCTTAATAATGGTTTGCGGCAACTTCTTGAACGAAGCTGTAAACGGTGTCGACTCCGACCCTAAAATTTCTACAATACCTCCGGGAGTTGCGTTTCCGCCTCCATAAGTAAGGGCAGCGCCCGCCTCTACTGTCGGCTCGTAAATATAAGGCGTAACTACTACTTTAGTACCGTTTTTCGCTGACAGTAAAGGAGTCCATGTAGCCAACTTTACGATACTTTCGGCAGTCATAGTATTTGCAGTTCCTGCCGTTTTTTCAAGTCTCTGAAAAGCAAGTTTTTGAACTTGCCCGAAATTGTCGGGACAGCTAAATGCGGGAATATCCGGAAGTGCTGTTCCTAAAGGACAATCACAATACAACATAATTATAAAAATTTAGTTAACAATTGATTTTACTTTGCAAATATACCGTATAAACTTGAAAGTCTGATACATTTTCCTACTTTATCAGTTTATAACCCTTATTCCTCTTCTTTTTTGATATATAGTTGGAATAACTTCTTTCTCGACTATACCAGTTAAAACATCTGCCGCATCATCGTGCTTATTCGCTGAAAATTCACGAAGGTAATTTGTTATATGTTCGTGGAACTTTGGGAAACGTGACTCCCACCCATACGGCATAACAATAGACTGAGTAACGTTTGCAGCGTTCGACAATATACGAGCCTCTTTATTTAATCTTTGGCAGAACCAATTTATTTCAGCCTTAGTTCTTGGACTGATGTTAACAGCGAAGGATCGCCCCCCGTTATTACTCTCTATGTATGCGTAATCTGTACCATTGACATTCAACATATTAGGAACACTAACCTGCGTTTCTTCGATCGGTTCGGTAGTATAAACAATATCCGTTACAAGGCAGAAAATAAGATGCTTATACCTCCTTTCCTTTTCATTCCAAACCGCTTCTTTTGACTGGTATTTATCATAGCAAATTGAACAAAGGTAGTCGCTACCGGTATCCGCACAGTCTGTATAGTTACCCCTTCCGACCAACACACCAAAATCGTTTTTATCGGTATACGTTTTAAAGTTACCGTATAGAGTCCCCTCAGCACTACCCGGGTTTCCTTGATTCAAACATTCAAATTCATTTCTATCAAGTTCTCTTTGTGCGTTCAATTTCTTAGCGCTATGTTTTTCTTCCCAAAGTGCTTCACCCGGTAAACGTGGGTCAATCTCTGTTGGTTCTCCCACCTTTAAAGCAGGAAAGTTTATTTTAACCCATGCGCCATCCGGTATATTATCCAAATCTTCCCACTTCTCAACAGTGATAACATTCTCCTTATCTTCGATCCTACCTATTAAATCGTCCTTGTGCCATCTCGTAAACACAATAAGTTGTTGACTGTTATTATGTAGACGGGTGGTTACAACTGTGGTGTACCATTTCCATGCAGATTCCCGGATAATCGGAGAATTTGCCTCCATATGATCCTTATACAAGTCGTCCAATATGGCTATATCAACAGATTTACCCGTCAAACTACCATTACGTCCAACTGATATAACATACCCACCCTTTCCGATTGTTTCCGTCATTTTTGAGTTTCTCGCAAACGCTTGATACCTCGATTTTTTTTCCTCTCCCATTATTCGGGTGTCTGGGAATAGGCTTTTATACTCCGGTGTATCCATGATTCTCTGTACGTCCTTATTAAACCCCTCTGCGAGTGATGCAGCATAAGAACCGATCAATATCTTTAAAGACGGGTTAAGTCCCAAAAGAAAAGAAGGTAGCTTTCTACTACTAGCCTCCGATTTTCCAGTTTGTGGGGGCACTGTAACAATCAATTTTTTGATCTTACCATGTGCAAACCTGTCAAGAATTTCATAGTATGTTTTGTGAAACTGACTCAGAACCATTTTATCATCTATGAATTTAGCATAGTTCTTAAACTTCTTCCTCGCAACATGCTTCACAATCTCAATAGGTGGTATTTCATTTACTTTTTTCACTTTTTACCCTCCGTATTTTGCAAAGAATCTGCCAATTGTTCTAAAACGTCCTCCGGAACATCCGAAAAATCGTATTTAGGCTTTTCTTTTTCTTTGTCTCCTACCAAGTTTATACATAGCGGAGAATCATATCCCAATAACCTTGCTTTTCTTTGCTGCACGTTGAGAACTACATTCAAGAAAGAAGGATCACCCGTTGTTGTTTCCTTTTGCACCTCCTTGGCTTTCCCTAAAATATACTTTGTCTTACATTTGGGACGCTTAGACTTTTCCCACTCTTCCCACGCTTCACGGGCTACATTATCCAAAGATTGAAGTTCCTGCGTAATATACTGATCTATATTATCGAACTGTTCTCTCTTCCACTGAGTCAGGCAAAACTGAATATCATTATACACTGTTTGATAAGTCACGGTATACGGCACTTCATCCGCCTTATTTCGCTCGTTAATCGCTTCCGCTATTCTTCTATAAGAATAACCTTTCAAAAACAAATCAGAGGCAAAGGAACGATCTCTTTCAGTCTGTTCGTCCGTCCGGCTGTGCCTTCCCTGCCCTCTTTTCATTGAACCTATTTTTTTATCCATTTTAAGACGTATTTTTAAGTTATAATTCCTATTAGGTATATTATACTACAAATTATATAATCTTTCAATATGCGCAAAAATAACAC
>ENA-UOJK01000375-UOJK01000375.1-human-gut-metagenome-genome-assembly--contig:-C116-NODE-375-length-44976-cov-14.847176_pt1 | contig 44976 bp, 38 predicted proteins | sample MGYA00242348_ERZ723895 | MGnify/ENA metagenome assembly ERZ723895
TAAATATAATTATTTTATAAATTTTAATATTTATTTTATATTTACACAAAAGCACTATTACCGCAATAGGCACAAGCCAAAAAAGCGGATGGTATGCAAATGCCTTTGCTATATCAAGCTGTAAAAATGCCATCCATGCCCTCGACATGCCACAGCCTGCACATGATATTCCGGTGATGAACTTAATGGGGCATGTGATGCCTATCGACTCCATAGCTGTGTAAAGTACCACTACGGCTGTGACAGCACATATGAGCTCTTTTCTTTCATTTTTTCTTTTATTGTCCATACAAATGTTATCTCAAAAAGTATGCACTGTAAGGTGGCAGCTCAAGGCCACCGTTTAAAGTAACCTGCTCACCTGTAATCAGGTCTGTTGCATCACCCTTTCCCATATCAAAGCCTGCGAAAAACGGCTGGTCTGCGGCATTGATGCACACGAATACCCTTTCGCCATCACATTCACGACCAAAAACACACTGGCCGTTTGTGAGCACAACCGAATAGAAATTACCGTAGCATAGTGCCTTTGACTGCTTCTTTGCCTCTGTGAGCTTTGAAATCCACTCAGTCAGTTCATTCCACTGTGGGGCTTCAAAGCATGCCCTAAGCGCCGGGTCACCGTCTTCTTTTTTTGCCTTCTCTCCCCACTCACTGCCATAGTACACACAAGGGATGCCCGGCATACCAAATGCAAGTGCATAGATTAGTGGCAGATGCTTTTCATTGGTCAGTATGCTTGCCACTCTTGTCACATCATGATTGTCCACAAATGACAGGAGGTGCTTACCCTTGTAGAGAGTCCATTGCTCCGGTCCGAACTGTCTGAGAAGCGAATGATTTATCTCAAACATATTCATGGAATTAAAGCTCGAGTACAGACCCTTATAGCACTCATAGTTCGTTACCGAGTGAAGCATCGCATCATTCATAATCTGGTTGTAGTCACCATGCAGTGTCTCTCCCACCAGGAAGAAATCCGGCTTTAGTGAGTCGCAGAACTCCCTTAGTCTTCTGAGGAAATCATGGTCTAGGCAGTATGCCACATCAAGTCTCAGCCCGTCTATATCAAACTCGTCTACCCAGCCCTTTATCGCTGAAAAGATATGCTGGATTACATCCTCATTTCTCAGATTAAGCTTGACCAGATCATAGTTGCCTTCCCAGCCCTCGTACCACAATCCATCATTATAGTTTGAGTTGCCGTCAAAGGCTATACGGCCAAACCAGTTTACATATGGTGAGCTTTCTCTGTTTTTAAGCACATCCTGGAACGCCCAAAAACCTCTTCCCACATGATTGAACACACCATCCAGCACCACCCTTATGCCGTCCTTGTGCAGATTATCACAGACCTGTGCGAAGTCCTCGTTTGTGCCAAGCCTTGTGTCTATTTTTGTATAATCCCTTGTATTATATCCGTGTGTATCAGATTCAAACACCGGTGAAAAATAGATTGCATCTGCCCCAAGCTTTTTGATATGAGGTATCCAGTCATTTACTTTCAGAATTCTGTGCTCCAAAACACCATCATTCTCAAATGGTGCCCCACAGAAGCCTAACGGATAAATCTGATAAAATACGCCTTCATATGCCCACATTATTTTGTCCTCCTTGATAGTTGTGTAGTGGTTTTGTACCTGTTATCTATTATACACAATTATGTACTTATATGCTACATTTTTTTGTTACTTTTTACCTACATTAAGCATTTTGTTACCTTGTATAATTAAATTTCTAATAGAAATTCCTGTAGACAACACATGCAATAACCACATGGATAAAGAAAATAAGCGGCATCCCCTTTACAAAATACCAATGCTTTGTCTTGTGCCTGAAGGCATACATCCCAGCCCATGTACCGGCGCTTCCGCCCAGCAGGCTGAGCCCAAATAATGTCTTCTCCGGGATGCGCCATGCGTGTGCCTTGGCCTTACACTTGTCAATTCCCATCGCAGCAAAGCCTGCTATATTCATAAGAAGCAGATAAATCAGAAAAATTTTCATATAAATAATGCTCCATTCTATTACTCCGCACATAAATTTATAAATATATAAACATATCTGCATATATTAATAAGTCCACAAAAAACAATAGCCCAGCCTTTAAAGGCCGGGCCATAAATTAATTATTAATTCTTAGCTTTTTTAGAACCTTTAGCCGGTGCAGCCGCCTGCTTTTTGATGGCGCTCTTGCCCAGATAAAGCTTCATCACATACCACAGCTCTGTAGCGATGCAGATTGAAGAATATGTTCCGCAAAGCACACCTACCATGAGTGGTAATGAGAACTCTCTGATTGATGTATGACCAAAGATAAAGAGTAACAATACCATAACAAATGTAGTAAGCGAAGTATTGATGCTTCGTGAAAGTGTCTGTGTAAGGGACTCGTTTGCTATATCAGCAAGCTCATCTGCTGAGTACTTCTTGATACCGTGAAGGTTCTCACGGATACGGTCAAAGATAACGATTGTATCGTTGACTGAGTAACCTACGATTGTAAGTATACATGCGATAAACGTACTGCCGACTGAGATTCTGATAAGTGCATATGCTGTGACAACAACAAGCACATCATGTACCAGCGCAAGGATAGCACTTGAAGCAAATCTGATATCCTTGAATCTGAACCAGATATATAACAGCATGAAAATACATGAAATAATAACTGCCTTTACAGCGTTTGTTCTCATCTCTCCACTGATGGTTGAGCTGATACTCTGAGTCTCTATAGTTGATGCATCAACATTGAAATCCTTCTCAAGAAGAGCTGCGAGATCCTGTCTCTCATCGAGTGAGAGTGTACGTGTCTTTAATGTGACATCATGGCTGCCCTGGACTGTAGTAACCTGCACTGCACTATTGCCAAGGAGCTTTGATACTGAAGGCACGATGTCCTTCTCAACCTCTGCTGCTGTATAATCCTTGCCAAAGTCTGCAGTGGTTGATGTACCACCTACAAACTCAAGACTGTAGTTTAATGCATTGCCGCTTGTAGCACCGAAATAAATCATACCGCCGATACCTGCAAGTATAACTACACCTGAGATAACAAAGTATTTAACTCTGTTCTGTACAAATCTGATAACCTTTCTCTTCTTTGCCTTGCCGTAGAACTTCTCAGCTCTGACACCGACACCGTAAAATGCTCTTGTAAGGTATTTTGCAATAAAAAGAGCTGTAAACAGTGACAGAATAATTGAAATCATAAGTGTGTATGCAAAGCCCTTTACTGTACCTGAACCGAGCACCATAAGCACAAGTGCTGCGATAAAGGTTGTAACCTGTCCATCGAGGATGGCTGAAAGAGCCTTCTTGTAGCCCTCATTTACTGCAGCAAGCACTGATTTGCCACCTGCGATTTCCTCACGGATACGGGCAAATACGATAACGTTTGCATCTACTGCCATACCGATACCAAGGATGATACCCGCGATACCCGGCAGTGTAAGTGTAATCTCAAACCAGTAAATAAACAGTACTGTAAGCATTGAGTAGAGTGCAAGTCCGATAGATGCAACCACACCGAGTATACCATAGAGCACAATCATGAATATCATGATTAAGATAATTCCGATAATTGCAGCCTTTACTGCATTTGTGAGCGCTGTTCCACCGAGCTGTGCGCCAACAACATTTGACTCTAACTCCTCGAGCTGGAGGTTGATGGCTCCGACACGGATAAATGTTGCAAGGCTTGTTGCCTCGTCGTAATCCTTCATTCCGTTGATTACACAGTTACCATCTGAGATAACGGCGCTTACTGTAGGAACGCTGATGAAATGATCATCATAGTATATACCGATTGACTGTCCTGCATCCTTTGCCTTCTTTGTGGCATCTGCCCATGTGTCAATAGCCTTATCCTTGAGCTTTAATGAAACAACAGGCTCCTTGGTTGATGTAGATGATGACTGGTCATACTGGGCGCTTGCATCCTTTACATCGTTACCATCGAGGATGACTGAACCATTGGCCTTTAAGGTGTCAATATCATAATTGAGCTTGTAGCCGCCCTCAACCGATGTGTCCTGTGTATAGTTGGCATTTCCGTCACTGTCATACTGGGCGATGAAGTACAGTGATCCCGGACTTCCAAGATCCTCGAGTACCTTGTTAGGGTCGTCAACACCCGGAATCTCTACAGTGATACGGTCATCCCCGCTCTTGTATACAGAGTACTCTGTTGTGTAGCTCTCTGCACGCTCCTCGAGCTTTGCGATAGTATCATTTACGTCCTTGTCTGAAGGATTCTTGTCCTTGATATGGTAGGTGATTGAAACACCACCTGAGAGGTCGAGACCAAGCTTGATATTCTGATAATCCTTATCCTTGGTGCTCTCACCATTAGCAGTTGCCTCCTGCTTTTGCTTTGTGTCGGTGATTACTGCAGTGGAATACCAGCCCAGCAAGCCGATACAAATGACTGCCACAAGGATAATCACCCAACTCTTTCCTTTTTTCATTTTCTTATACCTTCCTGTCATTTTGCTACCATCCATATAGGTATACAGATGGCAAATATATTCGCACACGGGTCACAAATACCGCTATCCGTTTCCCGTGACAAATTCAAATTATTGTGCATCATCTGCCATATCAGCCTCTGCTGCCTTAATCATGATAGCGCACTCTATACGCTTCTTCTGCAGCTCGCAGCCTAAATCATAGGCATCAGTGATTGTGCCGTGGAAGTTGTATGAGTTGGCGGCACAGCCACCGCTGCAATAGAATCTGGCAAAACAGTTGCGACATTTTTCCTTGGCATAAACATTACAGCACTTAAACTCATCCTGGATGTCAGTGGCCTTGATGCCATCCCAGACATTACCCATAAGGAAGTCCTCATTGCCCACAAACTGGTGGCATGGATATAAATCTCCCCATGGAGTCACTGCCAGGTACTCAGTTCCTGAGCCACAACCGGAAAGACGCTTATATACACAAGGTCCTCCCTCTAAATCTATCATAAAATGGAAGAAATTGAAGCCGTTTCCTGCCTTGTTTCTCTTTACCATCTCTGCTGCAAGTCTGTCGTACTCATCAAAGAGCACAGGTAAATCAGATTCCTTAAGTGCATACTCATCTGTAGGCTGTGCCACCACAGGCTCAACCGAAATCTGTTTGAAGCCTAAATCAGCCAGATGAAGCACATCCTTTGAAAAATCAGTATTGAAATGTGTGTATGTACCTCTCACATAGTACTTGTCCTGATGTCTGCTCTCTGCAAACTTCTGGAATTTCGGAACAATAAGGTCATAACTGCCGGCACCCTTTCTGAAAGGTCTCATACGGTCATGAACCTCCTTGCGTCCGTCTATACTAAGAACTACATTATCCATCTCTTTGTTGGCGAACTCCATAATCTCGTCATTTAAGAGCACACCGTTTGTGGTGAGTGTGAACCTGAAATGCTTGTCATGAAGCTTCTCCTGCTCTCTTCCATATGCCACAAGCTGCTTCACCACATCCCAGTTCATGAGAGGCTCTCCTCCAAAGAAGTCTACCTCTAAGTTTCTTCTGCTGCCTGAATTGGCAATCAGGAAATCAAGTGCCTGTTTTCCTGTCTCGTAGCTCATGAGAGCTCGTCTGCCGTGATACTCGCCCTCCTCTGCAAAACAATATCTGCAGGCAAGGTTGCAGTCGTGCGCTATGTGAAGGCAAAGTGCCTTTACAACTGTCTGGCGCTTCTTGAAATCTATGATACGTTCTTTGTATGTATCTTCTGTGAAGAGCTCTTCATTATCCTTAAGCTCATTTACTTCCTGTATTGCTTCTTCTATCTCCGTCTGTGGATACCTGTCCACAAGCTTTTCAATAATCTCCTTAGCTGAGTTGTCCTCAAACAGCTCAATAACGTCATATGTGACATCATCCACCACATGGATTGCGCCACTGTTGACATCTAAGACAATATTATAGCCGTTGTTCTTGTACTGATGAACCACTACAATATTCCTCTCTTTCTATACACATTTTAAAATTACACTGCGAAAAGAGTGTGCACCTATCAGCGCACACTCTTTAAATCCGCTTCACCTATGACTATTTGTACTGCTCACAAGTCTGGTTTCCAACTGTACAAGATGTCTTGCAAGCTGACTGGCATGATGTCTGGCACTCGCCACATCCGCCCTTTTTAACAGTGTTCTGTAATTTTCTTGTATTTAATGTCTTTACGTGTTTCATTTTTATCTCCTTTTCATTTAACGATGTCTCATTGACACATCATATTTGCTTTCAACATTATATCACAGCATTATCAATATGAAAAGTCCTTTTTTAGCGAAAAACAAGCGCTGAAAACATTACCAGAAGGAGTATTATCAAAAGCTCGAAAATATTTTTGGATTCACCTATATCTATGACCACTGTTGCTATCACATACGTTATCCAGTATGCTACGACCGTCACCCTGATAAAACGTCTGCGGTGAAAGCAGCATTTGAGCAAAAATCCGCACACAAGCCCCACCACTATATTGACCGCCATGGCAAGTGCAAACTTTATCCACTCCGCCATGTCGACAAAGCACTGTACTATAGAAAGTATGATAAGGCACAAAAGCGCCGTAAGATGCATAATACATATTGTTATCACAGGACCTTTGATTTTTCTCCACATAAAAACGCCCTCCACACATCATATATATGTGCAAAGGGCGGTAATTATTCATATATGAAATTCATTCGTGATTACAGCTCACAGTTATTAACTGTTCTAGGGAATGGGATAACGTCACGGATATTGCCCATGCCGGTAAGATACATTACGCATCTCTCAAAGCCCAATCCAAAGCCCGCGTGTCTTGCAGAGCCGTATTTTCTTAAGTCAAGGTAGAACTTGTAGTCATCCTCTGAAAGTCCAAGCTCATTTATTCTGGCAAGGAGCTTGTCGTAGTCATCCTCTCTCTGGCTTCCACCGATGATTTCTCCGATTCCCGGTACAAGACAGTCAACTGCTGCAACGGTCTTTCCGTCGTCATTCAGCTTCATGTAGAAGGCCTTTATCTCCTTCGGATAATCTGTGACAAATACAGGGCGCTTATAAATCTGCTCTGTAAGGTATCTCTCATGCTCTGTCTGTAAATCACAGCCCCATGATACCTTGTAATCAAACTTGTCATTGTGCTTTGAAAGGATATCTATAGCCTCTGTGTATGTCACACGTGCAAAATCATTTTCCACAACATTTCTTAATCTGTCAAGGAGTCCTTTGTCCACGAAATTGTTGAAAAATGCCATCTCCTCAGGTGCATTTTCAAGCACATAGTTGATAACATACTTGAGCATGCTCTCTGCAAGCATCATATCATCCTCAAGGTCTGCAAAAGCAATCTCAGGCTCAATCATCCAGAACTCTGCCGCATGACGTGTGGTGTTTGAATTCTCCGCACGGAAGGTAGGTCCGAAGGTGTAGATATTCTTGAATGCCATAGCATATGTCTCGCCGTTTAACTGTCCTGAAACAGTAAGGTTGGTAGGCTTATTAAAGAAATCCTTTGAGAAATCCACCTTTCCATCCTCTGTCATAGGAAGATTGTTCAAATCAAGTGTGGTCACCTGGAACATCTCTCCTGCACCCTCACAGTCACTTCCTGTGATAAGCGGTGTGTGCACGTACACAAAATCCCTCTCCTGGAAGAATTTGTGAATAGCATATGCGCAGAGTGAGCGCACTCTGAAAACTGCCTCAAAAGTATTGGTACGAGGTCTTAAGTGTGAGATTGTACGGAGATACTCAAATGTATGTCTCTTCTTCTGCAGAGGATAATCCGGTGTGGATGCACCCTCAACAGTCACCTCTGCGGCTTGAATCTCAAATGGCTGCTTTGCATCCGGAGTGAGCACAAGTGTACCTCTTACGATAATTGCAGCTCCGACATTGATCTTGCCAACCTCATCATAGTTGTCTAAGCCATTTCCGTATACAACCTGGATTGGCTCAAAAAATGTACCATCGTTTACCACGATAAATCCAAAATTCTTTGAATTACGATTGCTTCTGACCCATCCTCCGATAGTCACCTCTTTGTCAGCGAATTTGTCCTTGTTGCGGAAAATCTCGCGTATGTTTGTAAGTTCCATTATCTAATCCTCCATTTAAGCTGCCTGCGTATCACCACAGGCAGCATATTTATCGTTATTATTCGGCATCCGCGCTGCCACTTGAAGTATCCGGCGCTGCACTGCCATCCTCAAATGTCACATTTGCTTTCTCTGTGACTGTATCAATAGCCTTGTTTACAAGGTACTGGTTCTTAAGGTATGTCTTTCCCTCATCCTTGTGTCCGCTTCCAAAATACTTGTATACCTCAGAAGCCTTGCTGAACTGACCATTGCTGGCTGATACGATGTAATCCACATAGCTGTTGAAGGCATCATCATCCATCTTGATATTTTCCTTCTCAGCGATAAGCCCAAAGATGAACTCTGTCTTTATCTGGTCTGTCAGATTTTCCTTCCACTTCTCTGTGGCCTGATCCACTGTCATGTTGTAGTTGGACTTTAAATATTTCTTAAGTGTCTGTCCATCCTTGACATTTTCCTTGGTAAATGAAGCAATATACTCATTGAGTCTGGCCTGTAGATACTCATCAGGAATCTCAACTGTGCTGTTGTCAATCATGTAGCTCTTTATCTTGTCCACCTCAGCGCTGTAGAGCTGCTGCTTCAAATCTTTCTCAATCTGTGTGGTAAGCTGGGCATTTGTTGTCACTCCGGCCTTTCCAAACACTGTGTTGACCTGCTCGTCTGTCATATCAGCAAGTGCAACAGGATCTGCTGAGTAAATACCCTTTACTGTATACTCAAATGTAACTGTCTGTCCGTTTAAGTCGTCATTGCCATAATCCTCAGGAAATGTCACGTCACCCTTAACCTTGTCACCCACCTTGGCTCCGATTATAGGCTTTGTAAATCCATCAATAAAGGATGAACCGCCGACCTGGCTATTATTTGTCACATCAAGCATCACATCTGTAGCTGAGCCACCATCAAATGCTTTGCCATCCTTATATCCTGTGTAATCAACCTTGACATAATCGCCATCTGCAACTGTATCACGATCTGTAACCTGCTTGTACGCATCTGCACCATATGACTGAAGCACATTGGTCAGATATGTCTGCTTTGCTGTATCGTTTATCTCATAATCGTTTGAGACTGTAATTGCAACACCTGAATAGTCTGCAAGCTTTGTAACCTGCTTTGCGTAGTCTATGTCAAACTGTCCGCTTCGCATCGTCTCGCTGCCGGCCTCGGTGCCTGCCTCTGTTGCGCTCTTTGAGCCACCCTTTTTGCTCTTGCCGCTTATTACAGCAACAAGCGCAATAATTACCACGATAAGTGCAATCACAATCACTGCTATGACTGCCTTCTTACCTGTATTCTTCTTCTCACTCATTGGAATCCTCCTGAAATCTGTAAGTCATGTTATTTATATGTACAATGCCCTGCCACGGCAAAAACGCATCCGCAAAACACTATACCTGTCTACAATATCACATATCAGGTTAAATTACAACGAGTGAAAATTTCTTTATCTTTGCAAACACCGGAGAAGTATGCATCCTAAGCCCTACTGTCACCCTGGCATTCTTTTGCAGCCTTACCGGCTTAAGCAGATGTGTCACAAACCTGATATCATCCGGGAAAATGTCGCTTGTATATGTATGAACGCCGCTTTCATCCTCCACATCCATAAACAGCTCGACCTCGACACCTGTTGTATTGGTTCCTCTATAGTCAACCGCTGCTATATACTCACCGGTATATTCAATATCCACCGTCTGGCTTATCGAATAGTCAAAATTGGCATCTGAAGAGATAAACACTCCATCCTTACCCAGTGTATACTGTCCTTCTTCGAGGCTTGTCTCAATCTGCCAATTATTAAATCCATCCTTAAATTCAGGATTTGAGATTAGATTTCCATGAATCATAAGAAGCTTCATGAAATCCTCCACCTCCGGTGTTTCTTCATACTCATAAAGTGATTCAATATACTTGTCAAGCTCTTTAATCGGCGGATTTTTCGGATCAAAGTCCCTGATTGCATCCCAGCCCGGCAAAGCCCTGCCATGCTCGTCAAACATACCCATATTCTCAAACCAGGTTCCCATGCCTTTACCAGGCACACCGACAGGCTCCCAGTAGTATACACCTGTCTTTCCGGTATCCTTTGACACCTCTGCTGCTATCTGCATGATTATTTCAAGAGACTTCTTCTGCTCTGCGCTGCCTGCATCAAGACCTGCAGTCTCCATGAGTTCCTTCGAGATATGATCTCCCTTGCAATGCCTCCACGGATGAGCTGTCTCCACAATATAAACCGGCAGATTATATAATTTTATAAGCCTGCTCATAGTATCCTTCAAATCCATGAAGGTACCATGCCAGAACGAATAAAAGGAAAGGCCAATCGCGTCAATCGGCAGCATGCCCGCATTAAACATAGAATCAAACCAAGGCATAATACAGTTATATCTGCCTCCCTGATCCAGATGAATCATGACCTTTGTCTCCGGGAGCAGCTCCCTGACAGCTCTGATTCCCTCATTTACAAGCGCAGCCAGCTGCCTGTACTGTGGCACTGCACCATCCGGAAACAGCATACCACTCCTTATTTCATTGCCAATCTGAACCATATCCGGCGCACAATCCATGATTTTTAATCTGTATAGCACATCATATGTGTACTTGTGCACTGCCTCCTTCAGCTCATCAAAGCTTAAATTCTTCCACGCATCAGGCTTATTCTGCTGTCCCGGATCTGCCCAGTAATCTGAATAATGAAAATCAAGCAGAAAATGCATTTTGTATTTTTTAATGATATGAGCCATCTCGAGAACATATGTAAGACTGCAATACCCCTTAGACTCCGGCACCTTATCAGGCTCATTCCATATGCGCAGACGGACTGAATTTACATTATTCAGCTTTAAAAAATCAAATACCCTGCACACATGACCTTCCCTGTCCATTATTTGTATATTATTGTCAACCATCATAGGAACGGATGAAATATCCACTCCCTTTAAGAAATTGCTATCCTTTTTCTGCTTGCGCTGCTGCTTAAGCTGATACATCTTTGTGTCAGCACTTACGAGATAATCGTCAAAACTCTTACCACTGCCCGGCCTCGTATATATGATGCCGTGACTGATAAACAGGCTGTGCTGCTCCATGATATCATACACGCGCTTTATATACTTCTCAGCAGTGTCATGTCTGTCCCCAGGGATAAACACGATAAATTCATCTCCACCGAATCTATATACCATACTTCCCTCAGGCTTTTGCTCATCAAGCACCCTCGCCACAGTCTTTAAAAGCTCGTCACCGTACTGGTGTCCGTAGGTATCATTTATGTCCTTGAAATCATCCACATCAAGAAATACTATGGTGCAGCCGACATTTTGAGCTTCAAGCTCAGCAAACATAGGAATGACCATCTCATTGCATGCCACACGATTGTATAGGCCTGTGAGCGCATCATGGTTGTAGAGATTCTTAAGCTCATTATTTGTATTCTCAAGTACCTTTTGCTTAAAAAGATTCTCAAGCCTCTTGAGCAGGGCAGACTGTATATCAAACTGCTCAGGATGGTCGTACAAAAACTCAGGATTCCTGAGTATTACATAGCCCACTATCTCGTCCCTGAAATGCAGCGAACAATACATATAGCAGGTGTTTTTATCTACACTCTGCATGTACTGCATAAGGTCATTTACACTCTTAAACTCAAGCTTTCCATTGTCCTTGTCATCCGCATAGAGTACAACCTCGTCGTCAATATCATAGCCATGCTTCCTAAAGTGTGCATTGTTCCTTGCAGCTGCCAGATCAGAAACACCGACCACATACACTCCGTCACACTTCATGCTCTGTATATAGTCAGAGTATCTCTCAAACAAATCATAGTATTCATTGCACTCCTCGAGCTCTTTCTGGAGGATCATTACTGCATCCTCCTCCTGCTCTCTTGCAACGGAGCCTTTGATAATATTCTTTATGTAATTACGATAATCCACTCTGCCGGTATTAGGGCATCCGCAGCTCTCAGCCGGGATAAACTCAGAATCAAGGTATTTATCAGAAGCATCGCCCGTGCCATTCCAAAGCGCCTTAAATATCTCAAGAGCATTTCTGCCTATATTGCCCCTGTTGTTATCCACTGTTGTAATCTGTGGGTTAAAATACGCAGCCTTATCCAGATTGTCAAAGCCTGTGACCTTAAAATCCTGTGGTACCTTGTATCCAAGAACCTCTGCTGTCGCACACAGTCCTGCTGCTATATTGTCATTTGCACATAAAAAGACATCCGGTAACGGCTTTTTGCTCTCGTGCCAATCACTCATATACCTGACGCCTGTCTGATAATCAAAATCACCAAACATGTACATATCAGCTGTAAGTGGTATGCCATAATCACTTAAAGCCTCCTTGAAGGCCTCAAAACGCATTCTGTTCTCATAATGATACGGCGGACCACCTGCAAACACAAAGCTTTTGCAGCCATGCGCATAGTACATATGATCCATTACCTTGCGAAACAGCCTCTTATTATCGTTGCCTACATAGTAAAACCCATCAACCTTATACCCGATACTCACTACCGGCACATTTACCGACTGAAGCTTTCTGACCATATACTGTATCTCATCCAGGTTGGTCGTATTGGTGCAGTCAAATACCACTCCGTCGAAGCTGTTTAAATCAGGCAAATCGTTCAGCGCATACTCGCCTTTGTTAAACTTTGAATCCTGACTCCAGGTTCCGTTGGTGTTGTAAAAATACAGGCACACATCCAGTCCCAGCTCTTTAGAGCCTCCCATGATACCCTCAACCCACGAATATATTACATATCTTCTCCAGCCATCAGCCAAAAGAGCAATTTTCTTCATTAATAAATACCCCTTTGCATCTTCTAAAGAGTTTTTCCAAAATATAGTTCTATTATACTACGGTTTTACCTATTCTTGCAATAAAGATTGATTTTTTTTAGCATATTTGATAGAATTAATTTAAATAAGCAAATTTTTAGGAGGGATACGTTTTGAATCCAGCATTAATCGTACTTATTGTTATCGCAGTAGTGCTTGTGGTAGCATTTATAGTATTAACAATCCTCGGTAAAAAAGCACAAAAAAGAAAGGAAGAGCAGGACGAACAGATAGCTGCTGCATCACAGACAGTCAATATGCTAATCATTGACAAAAAGCGTATGAAGCTAAAGGATGCCGGTCTCCCACAGCAGATTATTGAGCAGACACCAAAGCTTATGCGCCGCTCAAAGCTGCCTGTAGTCAAGGCCAAGGTCGGACCAAGAGTCATGTCTCTTATCGCAGACGAGCAGATTTTTGATGAGATTCCTTTAAAGAAAGAAGTAAAGGCTTCTGTCAGCGGTATCTACATCACAGCTGTCCGCGGTATCAGAGGACCTCTTGAGAAGCCTAAGAAGAAAAAAGGCTTCCGTGCAAGAATGGCAGAAAACTACAGCAAGGCCAACGAACAGCTCAAGGCTGAAGAGGCTGCAAAGGCTGAAAGAAAAGCTGCTAAAGAGGCAGCCAAAAAGGCTAAGCAGAAATAATATCATGATTTAATTTTCATGTACATAAACAGAGCATGTGGGATGGCTTTCATCCTCACATGCTCTGTTTTTTATATGCTCTATCCATATATGCTTTATATATTTTTTACCCCATAGGCTTGGCAGACTTTTATGCAATTTTGACTGCTGCGCCTTTTTTCTTCACAGCTATATTGATGTGACAGTCACCTACAAATTCATAGTTGACATCAAGTGCATACTTTACCTCTGCCCTTATCTCGTCCTCAGTCTCCTTTACCTCTATGCTTGTGGCATCAATACCTATCTGGATACTTCCAAACGGTGTATAATAATATGTCAGGTTTTTCTTTCCCTTCTCAAATATCATATGTACACTCATAGGTCCCTTGCGGGTGAACTCAAGATAATTGTCATTGAATTTAAGCATATTTTTGAGTGTCTGGGTCTCACCCTCCATTATCTCCTCAAAAAGCACATAGTGCTTGTTATTTCTTATATAATACTCTCCCGGGGCAATCACCTCTACCGCATCCGACTGCTGGTCCGGTGCAAGCTGCAGGCCCTTTAATGATACTACTACATCCTTTGTCATTTCTTTCTCCTTATCCTCTTGCATATCTAAATTAATTCACGCTTTAATAATTTCTCATCACATATTTTCTTTTAATATATTTTTTCAGCATGAATATACTAACTGTTTTATCTGAAAATATCAAGGATTTTTAGTTTTATTTCATATTTTCCACTGTCAAATATGCTCTCATACTCGTCCGGAGTGAGTACCTCCTTAAGATTTTCCTTTGCTTCGTCCTCCACCACCTCGTACACACTGCCCCTAAAGCACATGTTTGGATACAGCACGCACCACCAGTTATGACCGGCTCCATCGCCCAGTGTTATTTCAAGCGCCTCGTAATTTCCCTCAGGAAATGTATAGTCCCCATACGTCTTTTCCGGGAAATCGGTGTGTGTAAGCTCTGCCGATGCGCCATATGTAAAACCGTTTGCTGCAAGCGTCTCCTTTGATACCGCTATTATTTCGTCCATATGGTCATTTACGGTGGCTCTGGTTTCTTCGATATTTTCGCACTCCAGCAGATATGGCTCTATGTAAGCCCCTACTGCATCGCGCACCTGCTTTTTCACATTCTGGTCTGCTTCGCTGTCGCTGTTTGCCAGCACGTGGAAACGCAGGATTTTGCCGGCGATTGATTTTTGCATGTCGGCTGTACACGCTATACTATTGGTGTTTGCGGCAGGTGTATGATTTTTTGCAGCTATCGCTGCCGTAAGGGATATTATTGCTATGGTTGTTATTATTATTTTCTTTCTCATGTAAACAAGTATTGCCTTATTTGACGAGCTTATTCATCCTTTTTGAAAATTTTACCGGGTTTCATGAATTTCATTCGTATAGTCATCCAGCAAGGTGCCAAGTGTAATTATCGGTTCACCATCCTCATGATTCTCCTTATTTATTTTCTGCTCATAATAATCACCCATGTTATCAAAGATATCATTTATATCATCTGCTATGCACACATATGTGTTTCTCGGAAATTTTTTTGATGTCTTGCAATATTCCATGAAATCTGAATAAGCTGCTTTATCTTTTCTAAGTGTTTTTCCTATTAAAATCACCTTCAAATGATTGGTATCGGCTTTTTGTGACAGCCGATCCTCGAAGCTGTCCACGGCTGTTTTGATATCATCTGCATATTCCGGTTCGTAGGATTTGTCCATGTTATAGTAGAACTCTATATATCCGCTATTTTCATTTGCCGAAACATCTCTGTGGCTAACATATGCTTTGTTATCAGTTACTCCTTTATCTGTTATTTCGTCAGTATCTACATCTACAATATCCACCGCCGCAAGTGTCGGAAAACAGCGCTCCTCAAGCTCCACTGCACTGCAGCCGGTGAGCATGAGACCTATCGTCAGCACTACTATGACCGGTATCGCTATGCACAATAAAAATCCAAGATATTTTTTCACGATTTCATCTCCACTTTCAAGAATATATGCTAAGGTCACTGTGACTGCTATGACAAAAATGATGCACCAGCTTCTCATAGTGCTCTTTTCCTTGTCATGGCTTTTCTGTCTGTCAGAGCCAAATTGCTTATTGCTGCAGGAATGCCGGTTTTTATTAAATGTAAATATAATTTTTCCCGTATTTTCAGCAATATTCTCACATCTTAAAACCGCATAATAAAGGCTCATATTGAGTACTGAAAACAGCGTGAAAAACCACACCGACAGCATCAGTGCATCTGCCCTCTTGAAAAAGCTGCCTTTTATCTGCACATCACTCATCAGTACAACAGCCGGAAACTCTATTTCCGACAGTGAATATTTTCCAAAGTTTCCAAGCAATACTGCATACAATAAAAAAAGAATGCCTGCATATGTGAATATTGCTTTACTCACACTCCCTCGTATCTGTGAGGCAGTGCGTTCCCTTACAAACAGTATATTGAACACGGAAATGGATGCTGCAAACACATAGTATGCACCCGCAAATATATCCGCTATGCCAAAGTCCACACCGACTCTGTCCTTAATCATCAGATAGTCTAATCTCACATCCGATATCGCAAACAAAAGCATAGCAGCAAGCGGTATCAGCACAAAGAAAAATACTACCTCGTATACCCTTGCCCGGCACTCCACTCCGCCACTTAGCGCATAAGCGCATACCGCCATTATCACAAGGAGTACAACTGTAAATGACTCATCCGGTATAAGGCTGTCACGTATCAGCTTTACAAATATCCATGCAAGAAATGCGGCCTGTGACAGCTCGTATATCGCAATAATTAAATCATAAATTAACATTTTCGCATATTTTGTTTTATCAATGCTTCTGTCATATATTGTTTTCCTGCGTTCACGTACCTCACTTACTATCCACATGAATAGCCATGCCATGAAAACTCCGAGTGCGATTGAGATAAAAGCATACTTTCCAAGCTTTGCCAGATTGTTTGGAAGCACCAGTGTGCCGACTCCAAGCAGATTAAAGACGTATAGCCTGTATAGCTGGCGGGGCGATATGCTTTCATTTTGCGCAAATGTGTAGCTTGTGCTCATATTTTTAGTCATCCTTATTTCCTTTCAGCTTTCTGCACTCCATTTCTCTTGCAAATACAGGCCGCCTCCATAGTCTGCGAAGCGGAAATCGTATGATACTGTCCTTTTCATCCTCTCCGCCTGTCAGCTCGCTGCCCACAAATGGCATCATGTATGGGTAACCACAGCTTTTGAGCTTTGCGAGATGCAAAAGTATCACCATCAGACTTATTAAAAATCCAAAATATCCAAGCCATGCCGACATCATTATTACAGCGAATTTGAGTATCCTAAATGAAAATGCAAACTCCTCACTCGGTATGGCAAACGAACAGAGTGCGGTGAATGCAACGAGGATGACCACTATAGGGCTTACTAAATTTGCATCCACTGCTGCCTGTCCGATTATGAGGCCTCCGACTATGCCTATCGTGTTTCCCATTGCTCCGGGAAGTCTTATGCCGGCTTCGCGAAGCAGCTCAAAGGACAGCTCCATCATTAGTACCTCTATGAGCTGCGGAAACGGGCAACCGAGTCTGGCTTCATAAAACGCCAGTATGAGAGGTGTCGGCAGTATCTGTGTATGAAAATTTGTGACCGCCAGATAAAGCCCCGGCAATGTAAATGACATGAAGGCAGCCACGTACCTTATCAGTCTGGCAAAGCTTGCCGCTATCGTTCTGTTATAGTAATCATCTGCGGTTTTTAAAAAATTGTTCATGGTGGTTGGCAATATTATCGCTATCGGTGAATTATCGCACAGCACCACCACCCGCCCTTCTAGGAGCGCATTTACCGCCACATCCGGCCTCTTTGTGGTCTGAAGCTGTGGAAACGGCGAATACCATTTCACCTCAGCAAACTGTTCAATGACTCCCGAATCACCCACATGGTCTATTACATAGCTGTCCAGATTCCTTTCCACATCCTCTACAAGCCCCGGTTTTACGAGGTCTCTCACATATAGTATGTCCACATTGCTGTGTCCTCGAAGTCCCTTTTTCACCTCTTTACACTTTAAGCGTGTGCTCCTTAACCTGCGCCTGATAAGCGCTGTATTTATCTTTATGGAATCAGCAAAGCCCTCATTGGAGCCTCTTATGACCTTTTCCGAATCAATCTCCTGAATTGACAGGGCAGGATATCCCTTATCAGGAAGCTTGAAGGCATCCGGATAACCATCCACAAAAAAAATCACGTCTCCTGTCAGCATCATCTGGGCCGCCTCATTAACCGTGTGCAGATGTGCAAATTCAGATAGAGCTGCCTGATTTTTGTCAAGTACTTCCTTAACCTGATCCCGTTCTATCCCCTCAAGGTATGAGGTAAATCGTCCAAATGCACTGTTATTGATACCGGAGCCTGCACATGTCACCTCAATATAAGCAACAAAACACTTTATTGAGGCATCACGCCCTAGATACATCTCCTGCATCTTGATATCTGAGCAATCAGAATATATCTGCCTGAAGCTTTTTATGTTCTCATCTATGTTTGTGGTCATCTTTAACTCTCCTATATACCCAATAAATCCCGTCAGATTTAAAATCCCTGATATAGTATGACCATACAAGCTCGCAAATATCCCTGATTACTTATTTTTTGCTATTATCTAAGCCACTAACTAAGCCACTAAAAAAGGCCGCCGTTCACACGTCAGTGCAACCGGCAGCCCCTGTTTTTGTTATATTATTTTATATTTTATTATCTTTGTCTGCTATAATCTTGTTTTATTTCTGTTTTATTTCTTCTCTTCATCCTGCTTTTGTATCACAGCCTTCACAGCAACCGCCTGATTTGCCACATGCGTATGCATTTCTGTAGTCACAAGCTCCATATTTCTTGCCTCAAGCGCCCTGTAGATGGCGTCATGCTCCTTCACAAGCATCGGATAATTCTTTGGGTCCTTCAAATACTCCACTCTGTAGCGGTACATCTGCTCGCGGATATTGTTCATCATAGATACAAGCTTCGCATTGTTGGTCGCCTCATAGATAGCATCGTGAAACTTCACATCCTCCTCAGCTATCTTTTTCACATCTCCTGAGTCCATGCTCCTCTTGAACTCGTCCTTTATGGTTTTTAGATTCGCAAGCTGCTCATCACTGATTTTCTTACAGGCTATTTTGGCTGCAAGCTCATCGAGAGCCTCTCTCACCTCAAGCACATCCTCCATATCCTTGAGAGTCATCTTGGCAACCTCTGCGCCCTTTCTCGGCATTGTGACTGCAAGCCCCTCCTGCTCAAGCATTCTGATTGCTTCACGTATAGGTGTACGGCTGACTCCAAGCTTTGACGCAAGCTGCAACTCCATAAGTCTCTCTCCCGGCTTGAGCTCACCCTTTAAAATTGCCTCACGAAGTGTATTAAACACCACATCACGAAGTGGCAGATATGCATCCATATTTAAAGTTAAATTATCAGTCATCAAACTTCTCCTATCTCTTGTATTATCATTCTCACATATAAGAAAAAAGTAACTATAAAGCACCCGCTGTGCTATCCGGATATCACGTTATTTGCGATTATTGTATACAGATGTCAGATACACCTGTCTGGCAAGATGTGAGCTTCTCATGGCTTTGTACGCTTTCTTTGCAGTATCTTCATCGTCAAACAGACCAAAAACCGTCGGACCACTACCGCTCATCATGGCTCCTACTGCGCCATTTGAAAGCATATGCTTCTTTATCTCATCTATCACCGGATAATTTGGTATGGTCACAGTCTCTAAGACATTTCCCATATGCGCTGCGATATCATGCAGATTCTTAGCCTTTATATCATCTATCAGGCGGTCTATATCCGGATGAATAGTCGTATCATCAAGCTTCAGATTCTGATACACAAACTTTGTGGATACCGAGATGGACGGCTTTGCAACAAGCACCGGACACTTTACCATTGGAGGAAGAGGACTAAGCGCCTCTCCTATGCCCTCGGCCAGCGCCGTGCCTCTCATAATACAGTATGGTACATCCGCACCTATCTGCACACCTCTTTCCATAAGCTGTCTCTTTGTCAGTCCCAGTGAAAAAAGCCTGTTTACACCTATAAGCATGGCTGCCGCATCAGTACTGCCCCCCGCCATCCCTGCTGCAACAGGAATACGCTTGTCCAGCTTCACTGATACACCGTCAGTTATAGAAAACTCATCCATCAGAAGCTTTGCAGCCTTGTATATGAGATTGTTCTCGTTTACAGGGAGAAAAGACAGATTGGTCTGTATCTGTATGCCGGGCTCCTGTGTCCTTTTGATATCGAGCCTGTCATACAGCTGAATGGTCTGCATAATCATGCGGACCTCATGATATCCGTCCTCTCTGCGCCTCACCACATCCAGCCCCAGGTTAATCTTGGCTAATGCTTTTAATGAAATATCGTTATTACTACCCATATTGTATTACCTCTGTTTTTTGTATACAAGGATTATAACACACCCTGCCAAAAAGAGCAAATTTAAATATTCTCATTTAATTGTTAATTTTTACATCTCATCAGTCAAATTAACCTAAAAAGGGACTGCACGTTGCGCGCAGTCCCTCTAATATATCATATTCTGTTTTTAGCTCGGCCTTGGTACAATTGTGTATCGGCTGTTTTTATCTGTTTCTTATAGCCCTTGCCGTTATTTTTTCAATTTTCTTCCAAATATAAATGTCGAAAAATATATTACCGATGCAATAATCACTATCATCGGACCTGTTGCCACATTGGTGTAGTATGACACAGCAAGACCGACTATTCCTGAAAAAACTGAAAATAGCACTGAAAAGAAATGATACTCACGCATATTTTCCGAAATATTCCTTGATGAAGCCGCCGGTAATATAAGCAGGGCATTTATTATAAGTATACCTATCCACTTGATGGATAGCATAACTATGAGTGCTACAAGCACCGCAAACAGATTATCCAGAAGACGCACATGGATACCCTTGCTTTTTGCCACGCTTCTGTGTATACATATGGCGTTGAGCTTGTTGAAGCAAAACACCCAGAACACTATCGTGACCACAAAAATCACAATTAGATAAACTATCTCAGTCTTTGTGATGCTTAGCACATCGCCCACCAGTATACTTGAGTATTTGCTGAAATTGCCACCCTTTGACAGTATCGCAAGACCTATCGCCACAGAGCACGATGAAAATACCGATATAATGGTATCTGTCGATGCAGTGTTCAGACTTCCTATCTTATTTAAAAGAAGTGCAAACACTATCGCAAATATCACCATGGCAAGCGAGGTGTCTGCCATGCCGCATACCACTCCGACAGCGATTCCGGTAAGTGCTGAATGTCCGAGTGCATCTGAAAAGTATGCCATCTTTTTGTTTACAATCATGGTTCCCATTATGCCAAAAAGCGGTGTGATGATGAGCACAGCGATAAGGGCATTTCTCATGAAATCATATTGAAGCCAGGAGGTTATATTCATTTGTGCTCCTCCTCTCTCACCCAGGATTCCTCTCCTGTGTAAAAAATTCTCTCAAATTCCTTGCTCTCGAAGACTTCCTTCACAGTTCCCTGCTTTGCAACGGTCTTATCAAGCAGTACAACATGGTCTGCGTACTTTGCCACATAGTCCAGATCGTGCGATATCAATATGATTGCAAGGTCATAGTGAGTCTTTAAATAATCCATGGTCTTATAGAAAAGCTCCATGCCGTTTTGGTCTATTCCGGACACCGGCTCATCCAACAGCAGCAGGTTCGGCTCGTCCATGATCGCCATGGAAAGAAGCACTCTCTGCAGCTGTCCTCCCGAGAGGTTGCACACCTGCTTGTCGATGAGCTCCTCAGCCTCAAATACCTCGAGTGTCTCCCTTATCTTTGCCTCTATCTTTTTGCTCTTTGGCAGAAAAACAGGATAATTGTACTGATAGCTTGCTATGAGGTCATACACGCTGACTGGTGTATTTTTCTCGATATTGACAGACTGCGGCACATAGCCGATTTTAAGCTTAGCCATATGTCCGTCCTTAGTATCCTTGAACTCAATCGTACCGGTGTGAGGTATCTCGCCGAGTATCGCCTTTATGAGTGTAGATTTTCCGGCACCGTTCTGGCCTATTATGACATTGAAGGAGCCGCAATGTATGTGCATATTTACATCCTCAAGCACTGTCTGCTCTCCAAAGCTCACTCCAAGGTTATTTATTTTTATGCAATGAAAGCCACATGGCTGTATTATTTTCCGCATATTTTCTCCAATTTTATTTAGTAAATGCCTCTTTGATAAGCTCTATATTGTGCTCCATACCATCAAGATAGCTGTCCTTGTCGTACTCTCCCCTGTTGAGAGGGTCGATATAAATCACATGCACATCTGTCTCACGCGATACGGTATCTCCCATGCTCTTTCCGTAGAGCTCCTCAGCTAGTATTACCGACACTCCGTCATCCTTTATGGCACCTATTACCTGTTTTATCTCACCTGCGCTGACTGAGCGCTCCTCGTCAAGGTCTAACAGATAGCATGCATTCATGGAAAAATCATCAGCTACATACGCATAGGCCTCATGGAATATGATGATATTCTGTCCATTGGTAAGACTCTTTAGGCTATTTATCTTTTCTTCGAGCACTGCAAGCTTTGCATCATATGCTTTTGCATTTGCATAATATTCATCAGCATGCTTTGCATCCTTTTCGGCAAGCCTGGATGCGATTGTCTGAACCATAGTGCGGTAACGCGGCACGCTCATCCATGCATGGGCATTCTCATCACCGTGGTCATGGTCATGCGCGCTATCTGATTCTGTGTCTGCTTCGTGATCATGGTCGTGGTCACTGTCCGATTCTGCATCTGCTTCGTGATCATGGTCGTGGTCACTGTCTGCATCATCCTCAGAAAGAAGTGCCACATTCTCACAGGCCTCAACCACATCAAGCTTCGGATACGCCTTTGCCACATCAGACATAAACGACTCTATACCGCCTCCGTTTATTACAAAAACATCGGCAGTTGATAAAAGCTTCATATCCTCCGGTGTGAGCTGAAAATCGTGCAGACAACCGGTCTGTGGCTCGCTTAAGTTTTCAAGTCTCACGCCTTCCACACCATCCACTATATTTAAAGTGGCAATGTACATAGGATAGAAGGATGTCACGACTGTAAGTATATCGTCAGCTTCGTCAGTATTTTTTGTATTGCCCGAAGCATTTGATACTCCACCGGCAGCGCTTTTCATACCTGCTGTGTGTTCATATGCCATTACCGCAAGCGTACACACTATCAATATACACAAAAACATAATGCCTACAAATTTGCATTTATTCTTCATATATTAAATATTCGCCTTTCTTTCTATAGCTTTATTTCTATCACTCTATTTCGACTTTATTTCTTTTTATGATTATTAACGCTTTTTTTGCTCTTGGCCTTATCTCTGCGTTCTTTAGTCTTTTTGGCAACCGGCTTTCCGGTCTTCTTCCAGCGCTCCTTTTTGTGCGGTTTTGATGCAGCGGCTCTTTTTGCAGCTGATTTAGCCTCGCGCTTTGCTTCTTCCTCCTGTTTCATGGCAAGAAGCGTATCCTCGTCAAACACGAGTGAATCTATGAGATTCCAGATTTCGTCCCTGCCTTCCTTTGACATGGACGAAAACGGTATAACTACCGTGCCCGGCTTCACATGAAGCACATCCTTGATAGTCTTTATGTGTGCGGCAATCTGGCTTTTTTTCAATTTATCAGATTTGGTTGCAATGATGATTGGTGCAAAGCCCTGGTTTACCATCCAGTCATACATCATGATATCATTGTCCGATGGCTCATGCCTTATATCTATTAAAAGAAACACTGCCTGAAGCTTTTTTGAGGTGTGAAGATAGTTTTCTATCATCTGTCCCCATTTAGCTTTTATCTCGATATTGGCATTGGCATAGCCATAGCCCGGCAGATCGACCAGATACATGGCGCCATTGACGTTATAAAAATTGATGGTCTGTGTCTTGCCGGGCTGTGAAGAGATCCTGGCAAGTGACTTTCTGTTCATGAGTGCGTTGATCAGTGACGACTTGCCTACATTTGACTTGCCGGCGAATGCCACTTCATTATACTCATTGTCAGGGATTGTGCTTGTAATTCCGCAAACTGTCTCTAAATTAACACTTTTAATTACCATAATCTCTTCCTCATTCTTATTTTACAAATGCTATCTTCTCCACCTGTGAAAATTTATCCACCGGCACGATTTCCATGCCGTCTGTTATTTCTTTTGAAATCTCCTCCAGGTCCTTTTCATTATCCTTTGGAATACATACTGTTTTTATTCCGATTACTTTGGCCGCAAGCAGCTTTTCCTTGAGTCCTCCTATCGGAAGCACCCTGCCGCGCAGTGTTATCTCGCCTGTCATGGCTACATCTGCCCTGACAGCTCTGTCTGTAATGGCTGAGAGCATGGCTGTCGCCATAGTGATACCTGCAGATGGTCCGTCCTTTGGCACTGCGCCCTCCGGGATATGTATATGGATATCATGCTTCGTGTAAAAATCTGCATCAATACCATATCCTTCGCTTATTGAGCGCACATAGCTAAGTGCTGCCTGTGCAGACTCCTTCATCACATCGCCAAGCTTACCTGTGAGCACGAGCTCACCCTTGCCCGGCAGCACATTCACCTCAACCTCTAGTGTGACTCCGCCCACGCTGGTCCATGCCAGGCCTCTAACGATTCCAACCTCTGCGTGATCATTTTTCTTCTCCGGACTGTACTTCGGATTGCCCAGATACGTCTTAAGATTGGTCTTTGTAACCTTTACAGCAGCTTCGCTGTCCTTAAAGATTTCCCTGGCAGCCTTGCGGCACAGCTTGCCGATAGTCCTCTCAAGGCTTCTGACTCCGGCCTCTCTGGTGTACAGCCTTATAATATCCTTTAGGGCCGAGTCTGTTATCGTAAGCTGTTCCTTTTTAATTCCGTTTTTGCTCTTTTGCTTCTCAACCAGGTGTTCCTTTGCTATGTGAAACTTCTCATTTTCAGTGTAGCTTGACACCTCAATAAGCTCCATCCTGTCAAGAAGCGGCTTTGGAATGCCTGAAACCTCATTTGCAGTTGCAATAAAAAGCACCTCCGACAAATCCACAGGCATCTCAATGTAATGATCCCTGAATCTGCAGTTCTGCTCACTGTCAAGCACCTCGAGAAGAGCGGCTGATGTGTCACCCTTGTAGTCACTTGACACCTTATCTATCTCATCCAACAGCATGAGAGGATTTGAAACGCCTGCCTGTCTTAAGCCATTTACTATACGGCCCGGCATAGCGCCGATATATGTCTTTCTGTGTCCACGGATTTCTGCCTCATCGCGCACACCACCAAGAGAAATACGCACATATTTCTTCTCCAGTGCAGACGCAATTGAACGGGCTATGCTTGTCTTTCCTGTTCCCGGAGGACCTACAAGACAAATTATAGGACTCTCTCCCTTGCTCGTCAGATTTCTGACTGCCAGAAACTCAAGTATTCTCTCCTTAACATCCTTTAATCCGTAGTGATCATCATCGAGCACCTGTGCTGCATGGTCAAGATCCTTGTTGTCCACAGACATCTTGTTCCACGGAAGCTCAAGTACAGTCTCTATATAGCCTCTCTCAACTGTGCTCTCTGATGAGCTGCTGCTCATATTTCTAAAGCGCTTTATCTCTTTTTTCGTCTTTTCCTTTACGTAGTCAGGCGCATCTAACTCAGATAGCTTTTTCTCATATTCATCAGCCTCCGAGTCAGCATTCTCGCCCAGCTCCTCACGTATCACACCAAGCTGTTCACGAAGCACATACTCCTTCTGATGCTTGTCCACACGAACCTTTACTTTTTTCTGAAGCTCATTCTTTATGGAAATAACCTCCACCTGGGAGAGAAGTAATGATACTATAACCTGATATCTGTCATTGATATCCTCTGCCTCAAGCACCTGCTGCTTAAGCTCATATGACACCGGCAGATTGTTGGTTACATAATCAATGAGCTTTTCAAGATCCTCATACTGATCTATCTGTCTGATAAGCTCCTTGCTGATTTTGCCGACGACTGCCGCATATCTGTGAAAAGCCTCTCTGACTCCGAGAAGCATGGCTTCCCTGAGATCATCCGGCAGGCTGTCTGCATTACTATCACAATAACAGATTTCTGCCTCAAGATACTTCTCATTACCGGTAAAGCCAAGCAATGCTGCCCGGCTTATTCCATCTACAAGTATTCTCACAACATCATTCTGTAATCTGACAACCTGCTTTATATCAGCAACAATACCCATCTGATAGAGGTCTTCCTGAGTCGGGTCCTCACTGTCCACATTCCTTTGTGTGACAAGATAAATCTTTTGATCCTGCTCCATAGCCTCCTCGACAGCACGAAGAGAGCGCTCTCTGCTGATGTCGAAATGGGCAATCATCCCGGGCAGAATAGTAAGCCCTCTCAGCGCTACTGCAGGCATATTCATAATCTGTTCTTCCACTTATATCTCCTGTATTATTGCACAGCCATGCATAACAAACCGCTGTGCAATTTATATTATCCGATGCTGTATCTTTTGTAAAATACCGCCATGTACTTACGATGCCGCTTTTTCCTCGATATATGCCTCAGGCACGCAATCACCATCAAGCTTTAAGTTTTCCTCAACGATATCCTTGTCTATTACACATCTGCTGATGCTCTTGTCTGATGGTATACGATACATAAGGTCAAGCATAACAGCCTCCATGATGGCACGAAGTCCTCTGGCTCCTGTCTTTCTCTCAAGTGCCTTGTCAGCGATGGCATTTACTGCATCGTCTGTGAACTCAAGACCTACTCCGTCAAGCTCAAAAAGCTTGGTGTACTGCTTGATAAGCGAGTTCTTAGGCTCCTTAAGTATACGGATAAGTGCATCCCTGTCGAGTGCCTCGAGAGAAACGGTAATAGGTACACGTCCGATAAACTCAGGAATCAATCCAAACTTTACAAAATCCTGTGGAAGTGCATGCTTAAACGCCTCTCCTACATTGAGCTCTGTCTTTGACTTTACGTCTGAATTGAAGCCTATAGATGATGTATCCATACGGCTGTCGATAATTTTTTCCAGACCATCAAATGCTCCACCGCAGATAAAAAGTATATTAGTAGTATCAATAGGAATAAGCTCCTGCTGCGGATGCTTTCTTCCGCCCTGTGGCGGTACAGATGCCTCTGTGCCCTCAAGAATCTTTAAAAGAGCCTGCTGTACACCCTCTCCTGACACATCTCTGGTGATTGAGACATTCTCTGATTTCTTTGTAATTTTATCTATCTCATCTATATAAATGATACCATGCTCTGCACGCTCGATATCATAATCTGCCGCCTGAATAAGCTTTAACAGGATATTCTCCACATCCTCACCTACGTATCCTGCCTCTGTAAGTGTTGTAGCATCAGCGATAGCAAATGGAACATTTATCACTCTGGCAAGTGTCTGCGCAAGAAGTGTCTTTCCTGAACCTGTAGGTCCAAGCATGAGAATATTACTCTTCTGAAGCTCTACATCTGATGTATCACCTGCCAGTACTCTCTTATAGTGATTGTAAACAGCAACCGAAAGCACCTTCTTTGCCTGGTCCTGTCCTATTACATAATCGTCCAAAAACGCCTTAAGCTCCTCCGGAGTAACAAGATTTATATCATCCTTAGCGCTGCTTTTGTCCTCATGACCCTCTACGCCTTCTTCCTCAAGAATCTCGGCACATATATCTATACACTCATCGCAGATAAAAGCTCCATTAGGTCCGGAAATCAAACGATTTACCTGGTCCTGTGTCTTACCGCAAAATGAGCAGCGAATCTTTCCGTCGTTTTTTCCTGCCATTATTAACTCCTTTTATTGCATGAGGGCATCCCATATGGGGTACCCTCTTAAATTCATCTAACTTCTGATTATCTGTTTGTTATTACACTGTCTATGAGACCATACTCTGCGGCTTCCTGTGCTGACATATAGTTGTCTCGCTCTGTATCAGCTGCAATTGTCTCGTATGGCTTGCCTGTATTGGCTGCTAAAATTTCGTTTAATCTCTTCTTTGTCTTTAAAATATTTTCTGCAGCAATCTGAATCTCAGTAGCCTGACCCTTTGCACCGCCAGATGGCTGATGAATCATAATCTCTGCATTTGGAAGAGCATATCTCTTGCCCTTTGCACCGCCTGCAAGAAGGAAAGCTCCCATGCTTGCTGCAAGACCGATACAGATTGTTGAAACATCACACTTGATGTACTGCATAGTATCGTAAATAGCAAGTCCTGCTGTAACCATTCCACCCGGTGAATTGATGTAAAGGTGGATATCCTTATTCGGATCCTCGGACTCAAGGAATAAAAGCTGGGCAACAACAAGGCTGGCTGTTGTCTCATTTACTTCCTCTCCAAGGAAAATGATACGATCTTTTAATAATCTGGAGTAAATGTCGTAGTTGCGCTCTCCTCTGCTGGTCTGTTCAATGACATATGGTACTAAACTCATATAAAATACCTCCTTTATAAAAGCTCAAAAGACCGGCTCAGAAAATAGGCTTCTGAGCCAGTCCATCAAATCTTGATTCAAAAATCTTATTCTTCTGTAGACTCTTCTGCATCAGCCTTTTTCTTTGCCTTTGCACGCTCTTTAACGTTGTCCATGATAAGATCTACGGCCTTTGTGATAGCAATGTCTTTCTTCATAGACTCCTTCTCAGCATCTCCCATGTACTCTTTAAGCTTATCAGCCTCCATGCCGTATGCCTTAGCCATCTTCTCTACCTCAGCATCGATATCTGCATCAGTAACCTCGATGTTCTCCTCCTTGGCAATCTGCTCAAGTACAAGGCTGCTCTGGATACGTGTTGTAGCCTCAGGACGAACCTGATCCTTAAGCTGGTCAACTGTCATGCCTGAGAACTGTAAGTACTGCTCCATTGTAAGACCGCTCTGTGCGATTCTCTGAGCGAACTCCTCAACCATTGTCTCACACTGTGTCTCAATCATTGCCTCAGGAAGATCCATCTTTGACTTGTCGATAATCTTCTGGATAGCCTCATCCTCTTTAGTCTTCTTAGCTTCTGTCTCTTTCTTCTCTGTGAGGTTCTTTTTGATTTCCTCTTTGTACTCAGCTAATGTATCAACACCTGCTGCATCCTGTGCAAACTCATCATCAAGCTCTGGAAGCTCCTTAGCCTTGATCTCGTTGATCTTAACCTTGAATGTAGCCGGCTTTCCTGCAAGGTCTGCTGCCTGATACTTCTCAGGGAATGTTACATTGACCTCAACCTCATCGCCTGTGTTCTTTCCTACTAACTGATCCTCGAATGTATCGATGAATGTGTGTGAACCAATCTCTAATGGATGATTCTCACCCTTTCCACCCTCGAAAGCTACTCCGTCAACAAATCCCTCAAAGTCGATAACTGCTGTATCTCCCTCTGCTACAGGACGATCTGTAACTGTAACTGTTCTTGCATTTTTGTTTCTCTGGTTCTCAAGCTCAGCGTCAACCTCTTCATCAGAAACTGATGTGTCGATCTTTGTAACTGTAACGCCCATGTACTTACCAAGAGTAACCTCAGGTCTTACAGCAACCTCTGCTGTGTAGATGAAAGGCTGTCCCTTCTCAATCTGAGTAACCTCAACTGTTGGGCGTGAAACAATGTCAACACCGCTCTCGTCAACCGCACCTGCGTATGTCTGCTGCATAAGAATGTTTGCTGCATCCTCGTAGAACACACCTGCTCCATACATTTTCTCAATCATAGCTCTTGGCACTTTTCCTTTACGGAATCCAGGTACGCTAATCTGTTTCTTCTGCTTCTGATATGCAGAATCCAATGCTTTCTCTAATTCCTCAGCTGCTACCTCAATAGTAAGCTTCGCCATATTATGCTCTAAATTCTCAACCTGTACACTCATGTCAATCGTTATCCTCCTTAAAAATATATATGAATGGTATGTACATCAAATGTAATGTGGGCATGCTTTATAAACTGCTAAGCCCAGTCATTGGATGATTATAACACAACAAATCCACTATTTCCAGTGTTTTTTACATTAAATTTGCTTTTGTGTATAATTCCATAAATTGTCAGCAATACCAAAACATATTTTTGTCATTTTACGGCATAATATTTCCATACACATACAGCTTGTGTATAACGTTTTAAAAGGAGGTATTGCATTATGGCAGCATCAAGTAGTAAAAAGGCTTCTGTACCGGAGGCAAAAGAGGCTATGAGCCGTTTCAAGGAAGAGGTTGCTTCAGAGCTTGGAGTTCCTTTAAAAGAGGGCTACAACGGTGACCTTACTTCTAAGCAGGCCGGTTCAATCGGTGGCGAGATGGTCAAGCAGATGATCATGAAGCAGGAGCAGCAGATGAAATAAGCTCTGCAATAGCAGGCTTCAAATGTACGCTTCAAATGCAAGCATAAAAAGAGGCCGCGCACCATGGGGTTGGTGTGTGACCTCTTTTGTTATAATACTAATAATATGATTATTTGCTGAACGTTGTATTAGTATACCAGCCCCTGTCGAATATGCTCTACTGTGGCATCGTCTGTGAAGTATCTGACAAGCTCGAGTGCAAACGCAATAGCTGTTCCCATTCCACGACTTGTAATCACATTGCCATCCACAACTACAGGCTGTTCAAGCCACTGTGCACCGAGCAGCTTTTCCTCAAAACCCGGATGACAGGTAGCTTTTTTGCCCTCAAGTATATGATTCTCACCGAGCACGCTAGGCGCTGCACATATCGCTGCAACAAGCTTTCCCTCAGCGGCAAATCTCTTAATTGTCTTTACTACGGTCTCATCCGCACCGAGGTTTAATGTACCCGGCATGCCTCCCGGCAGTACGATTGCATCGTAGCTGTCAAAATCAGCCTGTGCCTTTGTGGTATCTGTCTTAAATGTCACCTGATGAGAGCTTGTCACCTCGGCTTTTTCCGTGATTGATATGGTTTCAATCTCAAACTTTGCTCTTCTAACTATATCTACTACTGTAAGTCCCTCAATCTCCTCACAGCCGTCTGCCATAAAAATTCCTACTTTAATCATATTTTTCTCCTTTATTTTTCTTTGATAATACTATGATACCTTTTGAACCTTTAATCATACTATAAAAAGCTGCGGTTCGTCCTTGAATTTTTAAATACCGGTCATTATAATCATATATAAATGATATGAGGGTAAAACAAAAGTATAAACCGTAACTATAAATCTACCAGTAACCTGAAAGGATATACCATGGAAATCGAAAGAAAATACTTACTTAAACAGCTTCCTTCCAATTTAGACAGCTACGCGAGCAAAAAAATCGCCCAGGGCTATCTGTGCACTTCGCCTGTTGTCAGAGTCAGACGCTCAAATGACAGCTATTATATGACATACAAGGGAGCCGGTCTTATGGTGCGCGAGGAGTACAATCTCCCTCTCACAAAAGAAGCCTACGACCATCTTGTCCAAAAGATTGACGGTCGTCTCATCGAAAAGACACGCTATCTCATACCTCTTGACGGTGGTCTGACCGCAGAGCTTGATGTATTTGAGGGTGATCTGGCTCCTCTTACACTTGTGGAGGTTGAATTCGACTCTGTCGACGCAGCAAATGAATTCGCAGCGCCAGACTGGTTTGGCGAGGATGTCACTGAATCCGGCAAATATCACAACAGCTATCTGAGCCGATTGGAAAATTCATAGTACTGCCTGGTCTTTATCGTATTCTTTAAATCATCATACCGCTTTTGCAATGGGCCCTCAGGAACTACAACATCCATAACCACCGCTATGTCATCTATAAGGCGGTCGGTTATGATATCCCTCATTGAAATAAGTATATTGTACTTCTCTTCAAAGGTATCCGCATCAAGGAACTCCAGCAAACGCGGATCCGGTGCCTGGCCTTCATCTGTATCCGGTGCCGGCTCATAACATGCCTGTGTCTGAACACTCACAGCTTCAGGTGCATTAGCTGCAATCTCATTAGTGTTGGAAGAGATACTCTTTCCCGACATATCCTCCGGCTTATCCTTAAGCGTGATCTTCTCAAATCTGTATTTCTGCTTCACATCAGGATATTTCTCATGGTCCACCTCGCTTACAAACATGTCGAGTGGTCTGGCGTATATCCCAAAATCATCATATAAAGCCTGATAAATCACAAGCTTTTCCCCTGTCTCTGAATGTGTCGCCACTGTAACTATCTGGTACAGCTTATTCTTAAAGTGCCTGTAAAGCTCTCCGGGCTTTGGTGTTCTGTCCATCATTTCTGCCTCTTTTCCTATTATTTAAAAGTTGTTAATCATGTCTAAGCCTTCTCCAAGGAAATCTCTCTCAAACTCCAGATTGCCGCTGTATCCCATGGCAATCAGATCCTCAACACTGCCAAACATGCTCTGTGTCTCAGCCTCTATAATCTTTGCACCGTCTGCCGCTTTGGTATGCAGTGTCTGGCAGTTTCTTGAGTGCTCCTGAGCCATCCTCTGCTGTGCCTCGCTATGTCCGTGCATAGCCTCAAGCTCTTTTTGTGTCGTATCATCCGCAAAGCGTGCGTTATTTTTCACGGCCCTCTGCACTATATCCGGATTGCTCTGCTGCGGTCTCTGCTGTGGCTGTGGTCTCTGAGACTGCTGTGCTCTCTGAGGCTGCTGTGCTCTCTGCTGCATCTGTGGCTGTGCTCTCTGCTGATATGTCTGGTTCAATGCATTCATACCCGACTGAACTGTATTCTGCATGCTGTTCCATATCTGCTGTATCTGCTTCTGCTGCGGTCTCGGTTTGTTTGGCTGCGTGTTTTTACTGCCTGCGCTCTTTGATTTTTTGTTAATGTAAAAAACAGCTCCTAAGATAATTGCCCAAATTATAACATCCATATTCTGCTCCTTTATCAATCTGCATTTTCTATGTCAATCCCTGAATATCCTGCACATATCGCGCAGTATGTATTCTGCTGTCTGTTCCGGCTCCCATTGCTTTGTAACACCCACAAGCAGCGGATTAAGCTCCGACAGTATCCTTGCCGTGCGCTGGTCTGTCGTGCCCTCATACTTATCGTTTATGGCCTCAGCCTGCTTCACACATGCCTCAAGCTGCTTTAATATATCCTTCCAGAACTCCTCGTAATATATCTCATGCACTCTCTTAGTCTTTTGTGTGAAATTTAGCTCTGCAAGCTCTTTGTTGCTGTGCCCCAGATAGAAATATGACAGAGCAAACAAATCAGGCTTTTTCCTTTCAAGCCCCTCATTTGTCAGGTGTATCAGATTCTCTATCTCACTCTGTAAAATGATACCGTTGTCAAAGGATGACAGATATCTCTCCCCCTGCTTTACAACAGAATCCAAAGTCGTGTGAAAATCCGTGTCCACCTTGCTGATTAAAAATTCATCGTCAAACATGCCTCTTTTCGCTTTGCAAGCCTTTATCAGCTCTCCAAAATGCTTCCGGTCGGTTCCTGTGAGCTCATGATACCCAATAACTTGCTGCTCAAGCTCCTTTAAATCTGAAAGCAGGCTGCTTAAGCCTGTCTTCACGCCATAATATCGCTTTGCAACACCGGAGGAATTCTTTTTTGTTTTGACATACAGCTTAAGCCAGCTGTTGACCACTGTCATGTCGGCACCTGCCGTATCCATCGCTGTCTTAAATTTCTTTTCCGTATCACTTAGTCCTAAAATCATCACACACCCTCAAACATCATTCTAAAACTATATAATAACAATTCTACACCATTATCATATTTTTTTAAAGAGCCTTTTTCTCTCTGAAAAGCCCACTTTAAACGCAAAAAAGGAAGCCATACAATAACTGTATGACTTCCTGTATACACTGCATGTTATTCGCATCGTCGTGCGAATGGCACGAATGGCTTTGTTATGATAGCAAAATCAGATTAACGACCGAACTGCATATCGTTGTTACCTGATTTTGTTGTGAACATCTCAAGCATGTTGATTGGATCGTTGTAATCCATAAGCCATCCCTCACGGGCGAAATCAAACTGTCCGTCCTTACGGCTGTTAAGGAATACGTTCCACTCCTGCTGCTCAACCTTTAAGTTGATACCTACCTTTGAAAGATCAGCCTGAATAGCCTCACCAATCTTTACATTTGACTCTGAGTTGTTTACAAGGTATGTGAACTCGACAGTCTGGTTTACCTGGCCTGTGCTCTCATCTAATAATCCGATAGAAGCAAGAAGCTCTTTAGCCTCCTCAAAGTTCTTATCGTAATCTGTGCCGTAGTAATCTTTGTTCTTGAACTCGCCACCGTTACCATCTGTAACACCCTCTGGGATAAATGTTGTGGCAATCTTCTGTCCGCCCTGGGCGATTGTATCGATAATGTACTGACGATCGATAAGAAGACAGATTGCTTTTCTGAATACCTTAGCCTTGTCAGCATCTAATCCAAGTTCTGAGTAGAGCTTAGAATTAATGTTGAAGCCTACGTAGTATGTTCCAAGGTTGTCAACTGTGTAGAACTCGCTTGTCTTCTTAGCTGCCTCAATCTCGGCTGTAGGAACTGAATCAATAAAATCAAGGTCACCGTTCTGGTAAGCTGTGTAAGCTGAAACATCATCAGATGTAAGCATTACGTTCATCTCATCAACTGTTACATTGTCAGCATCCCAGTAGTTAGGATTCTTAACATATGTCATGCTTGAATCATGCTTCCACTCCTTGAGTGTGAATGCACCGTTTGTAACGAACTTGTCGCTTGCATCGTTTGCCCAGTCATCATTTCCCTCTACTGACTTCTGGTTTACAGGGAAGAAGAATGGGAATGCACATAAGTCAAGGAAGTATGGTGTAACTGCTTTAAGCTTGACTGTAAGAGTCTTTCCATCCTCAGAAGCTACTACATCATCAGCAGCAAGACCCTTTGTATCATCATATCCTGCGAATACTGCGCAAAGGTAGCTGTAATCTGCAGCTGTCTTAGGATCTGCTGCTCTCCTCCAAGACCACTCGAAATCCTTTGCAGTAAGCTCATCACCATTTGACCACTTAAGACCGTCACGCATTGTGAATGTGTATGTGAGGCCATCCTCAGAAACCTCATAGCTCTCTGCACATGCAGGCTCAAGCTTGCCCTCAGCGTTGTAACGCATAAGACCCTCAAAGCTGTTTACTGCAAGACATCCGCCGTCAACAGTACTGTTTAATGCAGGATCGATATGATCAGGCTCTGATGCCATGAAGATGTTTAACTTTCCGGCATTCTTTGTGTTCTTTGCATTGTAGAAGTATTTCATACCCTCTACTGTTGAGTATACGCCTGTTACATAATCCTTGAGCATATACTGGTCATTGTAGTAGTAAAGTGGAATAACACACCATGTATCCATGAGCATATCCTCTGCCTGGTGCATCATCTCTGCACGCTTTGCAAGATCTGTCTCTGTACGGATAGATTCTACTAACTCATCATAGCCTGTCCAGTCTACGCCTGCTGATACAGCAGTATGAGAAGTGCCGTTAGCAGATGTGTCGTTAGTAGATATTTTGCCCTCGCTCTTGCTTCCACAAGCAGTCATGCCAAGTGCCATAGCTGCAACAAGAGTAAGTGCTACTAATCTCTTTTTCATCTTTCTTCCTCCTAATTAATTAATATGAAAAATAAATTTATGTTAGAACCGGCACATGTGGCTTAAGCTATATGCCGGTAAAAACCTTATATTAGCGGTTGAAGCATGCAACCATATGTCCGTTTCCTCTGTCTGTAAGCTCCGGACGTGCTGCTGCACACTGTTCTGTCGCATATTTACAACGCGAACGGAATGGACAGCCGCTAGGCATGCGAAGAGGCGAAGGAACATCTCCCTCAAGCACGATTCGCTTGCTGTGTCTGGCAGTCTCAGGATCCGGGATCGGAACCGCTGAAAGCAACGACTGTGTGTACGGATGGATTGGATTGTCCATCAGCTCATCCGCATCTGCAAGCTCCATCATATGACCTAAGTACATAACAGCTATTCTATCAGAGATATGCTGCACTACAAGCAGATCGTGCGCTATAAACAGGTATGATAACCCTCTCTCCTTCTGCAGATCCTCAAACATGTTGACTACCTGGGCCTGAATTGAAACATCAAGTGCCGATACCGGCTCATCACATACGATAAACTTCGGATCTACTGCAAGCGCTCTTGCTATTCCGATACGCTGTCTCTGTCCACCCGAAAACTCATGTGCATAGCGTGTGGCATGGTCTGCGTTTAATCCAACTGTCTCCATGAGATCCATAATCATCTCATGGCGCTCTTTCTTGCTACTGTAAAGCTTGTGCACATCGAGAGGCTCTCCAATGATATCCTCAACCGTCATACGAGGGTTGAGTGATGAATACGGATCCTGGAATACCATCTGCATCTGCTTACGGTAAGGATGCATATCCACATCTATCTTCTTCTCACTGTCAAACAATACATTGCCGTCGAACTCAATGCGTCCTGCTGTAGGCTGATACAGACGTAAAAGAGTACGTCCTACGGTTGTCTTTCCACAGCCTGACTCGCCAACAAGTCCAAGCGTCTCACCCGGCTTTATGGCAAATGACACATCATCGACTGCCTTTAATTCCATCTTTTTAAATCCGTCATGAACAGGGAAATACTGCTTCAAATGGTCTACCTTGAGCAGGTACTCGTTGTTATTTGTCTCATTACTCATTTGATTTTCCCTCCTCCATCATATTCTTAATATTCATCCAGCATGATGCGAGATGATCCTCTCCAACCCAGATTTCCTCCGGCTTTTCGGTGAGACATATCTTCATAGCGGCATCACAGCGAGGGCAGAATGCACAGCCCTCTGGCATGTTGAGCATATTGATTGGTGTGCCCCCGATAGGAACAAGCCTGGTTTTTGAATTGGTCTTTGTAGGGATTGAACGAAGCAGTCCCTTTGTGTACTCATGCGCCGGGCTGTAGAATATGGCATCTGCTGTTCCTCTCTCACACACACGGCCGCCGTACATAACTATGATCTCATCACACATTGAAGCAATGACACCCAGATCATGTGTAACCATGATAATTGCCATGCCGAGCTTTTCCTGCAGTGACTGCATAAGCTCAAGAATCTGTGCCTGGATAGTCACATCAAGAGCTGTTGTCGGCTCATCTGCGATAAGGATATCCGGCTCACAGGCTAATGCCATAGCTATCATGACACGCTGTCTCATACCACCAGAAAGCTCATGAGGGTACTGATTTACACGCTTCTCAGGCTCATTTACTCCTACAAGTGTGAGCATCTCTATAGCGCGCTCCTTTGCTTCCTTCTTTGTACGGTCTGTGTGAAGAAGCACTGCCTCCTCAAGCTGGTAGCCTACCGTAAATACCGGATTAAGCGATGTCATAGGATCCTGGAAAATGATTGAACAGCATTTTCCTCTGAAATCTGCCATTTTCTTTTTGTTCCATTTGGTGATATCCTCACCCTTATATTTTACTGAGCCGCCTGTGATGGCACCATTCTCAGCAAGAATCTGCATGATTGAATATGCTGTAACTGACTTTCCTGAGCCCGACTCTCCTACGATTCCAAGAGTCTTTCCCGGCTCAAGCTTAAAGCTGACACCGTTTACAGCTGATACGTCTCCGTTATCGGTCTTGAAGGTAGTGTGCAGATCAGATACTTCAAGAACAAACTTATTATCTTCCATCTTACTCACTCCTTACTATTTCGATAATTTAGGGTCAAATGCATCTCTTAAGCCGTCGCCGATAAGATTCAATGTAAGAACAATGATACAAATCGTAAGCGCCGGAAAAATAAGACGCAATGGGTAACTCTGGAGTCCACCACGCGCTGTATTTGCCAACGAACCAAGTGAAGGCATAGGAGCCGAAACACCAAGTCCGATAAATGACAGATAACTCTCAGTAAAGATGGCTGATGGTATCTGAAGCGCTGTAGTAATGATGATTACTGACAGACAGTTCGGTAAAATGTGTTTTCTGATAGTGCGGGCTGATGATGTTCCGATACACTTTGCTGCGAGAATGTACTCATTCTGCTTGATGGTAAGAATCTGACCTCTTATAAGTCTTGCCATTCCTACCCAGTAAAGCAATCCAAACACTATGAAAAGTGCAATCATGTTGACACCGAGCTTTGAAAGCACTGTACCCTTTATTACAGGTGTTAGCACCTCATTTAATACAACTGCGAGTAAAATGATGAGCAGCATATCCGGCAATGAATAAATGATATCTACTATTCTCATCATAACCATATCTACCTTGCCACCGCAGAAGCCTGATACGGAACCGTAAATGATACCGATTATAAGCACAAGCAGTGATGCAAACACACCGACTCCCAGCGAAACACGAGCTCCGTAAACAACACGGATAAAATAGTCTCTTCCGAGCTCATCTGTGCCAAAAATGTGTGGGAACAGCTTCTCACCTGCATCAATCTGTGCCTGCTCAGCATCGCTGTACTGGAAAGGTCCTAAGTTCTGTGCACCCTTAACGATATCTGCATAGCCGTAAGGCACAATCTTTGGTGCCAGAAGAATAACCAAAATAAGTAAAACCAAAACTATAATAGAACCCATAGCCAGTGGATTTTTGCGGAGTCTCTTAAGACCATCCTTAAAGAAGGTAGTTGACTCACCCATAACCTCCTGCTGGCGTTTCTCTTCATCTGATGCCTTGGCAAAATCCTTCATATCGAACTTGCTAAGGTCAATCTGTGTGGAGAAAGGAGCTCTCTTCATATTATCTTTCATCTTTATCTCTCCTTAATCAAGCTTAATACGTGGATCAATCACTTTGTATACAATATCTGTAATGAGGTTCGCGCCTACCATGATGACAGCAAGGAAAAGTGTTGTGGCCATAATCATTGTGTAATCACGGTTTGTGATACAGCTTACGAACTTGGAACCGAGTCCTCCGATATTGAAAATACTCTCAATAACCATTGAACCTGTGAGGATACCACCAATCATAGGTCCCACATATGTGATGACCGGAATGAGCGCATTACGAAGCGCATGTACAAATATAATCTTGTACTGATGTACACCCTTGGCCTTTGCCGTACGGATGTAATCCTGTCCGAGTGCATCAAGCATTGAAGTCTTTGTAAGTCTTGTAATATATGCCATCGGTGAAAGTGACAGTGACAGCACCGGAAGTAATATCATGTTGCTTCCTGAGCTGAAGGCCTGCACCACACCAAGCTTTATACAGAAGAAATAAAGTAATAACGTAGCGATGACAAATGACGGCATCGACGTAATCAGTGTGACGAAGAATACTATAACTCGATCCGGCCACCTGTTTCGCATCAGCGCTGCTATCGAACCGAGCACCACTCCGAATACTATCGCAGTGAGCGCCGCTAAAAGTCCAAGCTTCGCTGAAATCGGGAAACTCTCCCCAATGATATCTGAGATCGGACGGTCTGTCTTAAGACTAACACCGAAATCTCCGTGCAGCACGCCTGCCATGTAGTTCTTGTACTGGACTATAAGTGGCTGATCCAGTCCGTAGCGTGCCTCAAGCTCTTTCATTACCGCCGGACTCTTTGCCTTCTCCGAATTGAATGGACCACCCGGAATTGCATTCATGGCAAAGAATGTAATAAGACTGATAATGAAGATTGTAAAAATCGCGAGAATAACTCTCTTTACAATGTACTTACCCATATTTTTCTCTCCCTCTTGGATTTGTATCGATAATGCATTATTTTTATTTTTTAAAGCATTATCACTGCACCACGTCAAAGTATTTTGTCTAATACGCAAAAAAGTGCGAATGACGTCATTGTCATTACACACTCCCTAATCTTGCTGTCTGATACAACTGTCGTTCTGACGCGAACAATTCTTTTTTATTATACACAGAAATCATACTTTGTCAATTGGATATATTTTCCTATATTATTTTCATTTTTGCATAAAAATTAGTCATTTTTTTATAATACTCATTAATAAGGGTAATTTATGCAGTTTATAAGCATTATTTATACATTTTTATTCATTTTTATTTTCGCATTAAAATATTAATTTTCAGTGCATGATTACTTTGAATTGTTAAGTACCGGCGTTATTCTGGCATTAAACGGATATTTGGTGTATAATTACATATCATTATATATCAAGGAGCCACCTATGCTTACATACGACGATGCACTCAATCTCAACTACTATAAAAAAACAACCTTTACCGGCTGGATGAACGGCATGCGCTTTCTCATAAAGCGTGAGGAGCCTGTCCTTAAGGAAGCCACCGAGGATACACCCGAGGAAAAGGGTGAGCCAATATTTCATGCATGGATATGGCCGGGGCCGTATATTTTTGACCTGACTGACGACAGCAAAAAGACTGACAATACCTTTCCATTTACAGATGACGGAAAAAAACAGTGTGTAGACTGGATTAATGAGGTCATTAGTGCACACTCAAACGAATATCCGAAAAATAAAACAGATGGAGAAAACCCGCTTTCGTAATGTGATAGATAATGTTGACACATCTGAAACAAAATGATATACTATCAAAGTGTTTGCGGGCATGGCGGAATTCTTGACAATTGAACTGCTAACGTTCAATTGTAGGCAGATGCGCTACTGTACGCGGCATATATATGCGGGCATGGCGGAATTGGCAGACGCGCTAGATTTAGGTTCTAGTGGGAGACCGTGCAGGTTCAAGTCCTGTTGCCCGTACTATTTACAAGGGTTTCAGAGGTTTTTATTACTTCTGAAATTCTTATTTTTTTATCATTTTTCCTATACGAAAGGATACCACAATGCAGGCTTACAAGGATTTAGTAAAAGCACTTCCCGGCTTAAAAGAGGATATGCCACGCGCATTTTACATGCTCGCAGAGCTCTTTGATTACGGTTCATTTGATATATGCAGAAGTGATGACAAATATATAATCCCATATATCATGAATGATGCGGTGGAATGCTACCTGACTTTGGAAAATGCAGTGTTAAAGGGCGATTATCATAGCGAGGAAGAAATCATTTTGGCATCGTTGGTTTTAGGAAGTGAAAAAGGTTATGGACTCATTCTGCACCAGCAGGACAATGTGATCACACTCTGGTTTGATAATTTGCATGTGCATGAGGCATGCTTTAAATACCATGAAATAGGACATTTCTGGGTAAAGGGACAGGAACAGTGGCGCATGCTCGTATATATGGTAGGAACAATCGCAGACAAGTATATGTACATGGGAAAGGAATACTGCAACGAGACAGAATGTTTTATCCAGAGCCTTATTTACTTTGCACCATTTCGCAGATGGACACCGGTACCCGGCGATTTGATGGAGTATCATTTTCCGGCGCGTGTAGAGGGAATAGACATTATGGAGGAGCTTTGCAGGGAGGTTTCGGACACTGATTATCTTAAGCTCATTGCACGCTACAGGGCAAATCCATGTGAAAAAACGGAAAAGCTTTTGAGCAGACATTTAGCCGATGCAAAAAGAGTACCGCTTTATCAGTATATTTATAAGCTTGTGATAAAGGCATCAAAGGATTATCCGGAGAGAAATTACGGAAATAAGATAAATGAACGCATAAAAGAAAAGCGTAAAGCGCTTGAAAAGGAGCTGCTTCAAAATGGATACACCGGAAAATACCCTGTGTTTTCAAAGAAAAATACGACTGTGCGTGTAATGGAGGAACAGCCCTACGTCACAGCAATTCTCGAGTGGGATGATTACAAATATAAGCAGCAGCTCATGGTTTCTGAGTGCAGTGCCAAAAAGTATGATGGAATAAATGCGGGATTTTTTAAAGGAATGGGCAGACACGGACGCATTGTGCAGGTGTAGATACACATAAAACAAAAGCCACGGAGCAATCCGTGGCTTTCATAATACGCTTATTACAAGGATGGGCTTGAGAAGACTCGAACTTCCGACCTCACGCTTATCAGGCGTGCGCTCTAACCGGCTGAGCTACAAGCCCTTGTGTTTTGCACAAAACGTATACTACAATATTTTTGGTGAGAAGTCAAGAGTTTTTTACTGGTTTTCTTTATTTCTTCACATCTTCCAAAAGCCGGCTAAATCTCCACTTTATATTCTAGAAATATCCCTCGACTCCCTGCACCAGTCCGTCTGCCAGATTTTCAAGTGTGGCATCGCTGTGGTCAGAACATGCGTTGCCAAGCTCTACATCCACTGACGGTACCGTGCTGTATGAGGTCTGTGTCAGGTCTATCGCCATTGAGCCATTACCGTTTATCTTTGCGCCATGAGCGCGCAGTCCTTCTATCAGGCTTGCCCCAAGTGCATCATGCTGCTGCCAGTGTGATGCAACCGGCTCCATACCCTTTATGCCGCCCGGCACTGATATGTAAAAGCATCCCTTATCGTAGCTTAGTCCGTCGCCATCCCAGTGCAGAGCAATATGACAGTCTGCCGCATTATTGCAGATGACAGTACGTGCCACATTGTCAAGCTGTACATCGCTTCCGTCTCTTACCATAAGCACATCATAGCCTGCCGCAAGCAGCTTGTCCTTTAATATCTGCGCCATACGGAGTGTGACAGAGCTCTCCGGTGTACCGTCATTAAAGGACATACCACCTGAAACTGCTACTGCTTTTGTTGCGCCTGCGCCTGTTGTACCACCTGTGGTCTTTGCAGAGCCGTCCGGATGACAAAGTGTCTTCACCGAAGTTCCTCCGCTTGTACCGTGTCCGGCATTGACACCTACTACTATGTTTTTGCGGTTTGCTGTAGCCTTGTACATGACCGCACAGCCTGAATTTATCGCTGAATGGTCTGCATACTGCCATGAAGGATTTAGTGATACTGATTCTCCATTCTCATAGGATGCTCTTTCTACATACTGATAAGAGGAATTATTTTCACCTGAATTGTTCTGCTCCTCGTCCTGCTGTTCGGCAGTCTGTTCTTCCTGCTGTGCTTCTGTCTGCTGCGTGTCTTTTGCGACCTCGGTTACCACCTCTGTCACGGCTTGCGTTTCCGTAGGCATCTCAACCTTCTCTGCAGCCTGTGTCTCTGTTGCAACCTGTGTCTCTGTTGCAGGCTCTGTCGGTGTATCCTGTGCTTTTTTGCCGCATGATGCAAGGGTAAATATCATCATGCCTGTAAATAATATTGCTGTAAATCGTTTCATTTATTAAAACTCCATTTTCTTTTTACTACATTATAGACAACCCCATGATATTGTTCAAGTATTAGGCAACATTACTTTCATTTTAAGGCCAGTTTTAAATAATCAATAGAAATTGTATTTCTTCTGAAAATCAGTTATACTATATGTGAATGCATCGAACATATTTTTACTTGGGAGGCTTGCATGGAAATATTAAAACTGCCTGTTGGAATTGATAATTTTGAAAAAATACGCCGTAATAATTTTTATTATATTGACAAAACAAAGCTTGTCGAACAGGCTTTACATAATTGGAGTGAAGTAACGCTGTTCACCCGTCCAAGACGCTTTGGAAAAACTCTAGGTATGAGCATGTTGCGCTCATTTTTTGAGATTGGCACTGACAAATCACTGTTTGACGGATTATATATTTCACAAAATAAATCTCTTTGTGATGAGCACATGGGCAAATATCCTGTGATATTTATTTCACTTAAGGATGTCGAGGGTTTATCATATGATGAGGCATTTCAGGTATTCTCCAGAATTATAGGAAATGAAATCAGCAAATTCTCCTTTTTGGCAGAAAGTGATAAATTGACAGTTTTGGAAAAAGAACAGTTCAAAGGATTACTTCATATAGAAAAGGGAAAGTTTATTTTTGACAAGGATACCTTTACCGCTTCATTAAAGCTTCTTTCCCAGCTTTTATATAAGCATTACGGCCAAAAGGTAGTCATCCTGATAGATGAATACGATGTGCCACTCGACAAGGCATACCAGAACGGCTACTACCATGAGATGGTCTCACTCATCAGGGGCTTGTTTGGACAGGTGCTAAAGACCAATGATTACTTACAGTTTGCTATTTTGACAGGCTGTCTTCGCATATCAAAGGAAAGCATCTTTACAGGATTAAATAACTTTAAGGTGCTCCCCATCATGGATACACGATTTGATGAGCAGTTTGGATTCACGGACAGCGAGGTTGAGGAGCTTCTAGCCGCCTACAATCTGGATTCGCATTTCACAGAAATCAAGGAATGGTACGACGGATATCACTTTGGAAATGCCGACGTATACTGTCCATGGGACGTGATAAATTACGTGGATCTGCTCAGATTTGATCCCACTGCAAAGCCGCAGGACTTCTGGTCAAATTCAAGCGGAAATGCTCTGGTCAGAAGCTTCATTGACAAAGCCGATGTCCAGACCAAGGATGAGATTGAGCGCCTGATAGCAGGCGAATACATTGAAAAAGAAATATCCCAGGAGCTTACCTACGATGAAATCGACAAAAGCATCGCAAACCTGTGGAGTGTGCTCTTCACCACCGGTTACCTGACCAAGCAGGGTGTGACTGACGATGGCAAGGTGCGTTTATCAATACCAAACCGCGAGATAAAAAACCTTTTCATCAAAAAAATCCGCGAATGGTTCAGCGATACAACCGCAAATGATGGAAAGACACTTGAACAATTCTGCAATGCATTTGTGGAGAAGGATACTGAAAAAATAGAAGAGCTTTTCGGCGATTATCTCTGGAATACAATAAGTATAAGGGATACCGCAGTTGCTAAAGATAAAAAAGAAAATTTCTACCATGGTATACTGCTTGGTCTGCTGGGCTACAAAGCAAGCTGGCTCATCAAATCAAACACCGAATCGGGCACCGGCTACAGTGATATCCTCGTTGAAGTTCCAAATAACCGAACCGGCATCGTGATAGAGCTTAAATATGCCGAAAACGGCGATATGGATGCAGCCTGCAGTGAAGCACTGAAGCAGATTGAAGAAAAAACATATGTGGATAAGCTGAAGCGGGATGGCATGCGCAATTTCATAAAATATGGAATTGCATGCTTTAAGAAGGATTGTAAGGTTGTGGTAAGTGAATAAGACACTCATTAAAACAGGCGTAGAGAAAGACTAACTCTCTGCGCCAGCCAAAAATTATTTTCCCAGCGATTTTTTTCTATTATCATAAACACTAAATACTTGAGCTATTAATGCAAGCAGCATAATGATAAAAAGCCCTATGCTATTTCCATATAAAAATATAGTAAATGCCTGTATTGCAACAATTACCCAGTTAATTATTAATAAAATAAGTTCAAGATTTTTTTTCATTTTCTCCTTTTCTTAACTTTTTATATAAACTATCAAATGGTAAAATTTATATATTACTTCCCTCCTAATTCACCATTTTCTAATATATCAGCATTTTTTGAAGAAAT
>ENA-UOJK01000388-UOJK01000388.1-human-gut-metagenome-genome-assembly--contig:-C116-NODE-388-length-43912-cov-50.225118_pt1 | contig 43912 bp, 46 predicted proteins | sample MGYA00242348_ERZ723895 | MGnify/ENA metagenome assembly ERZ723895
ACACAACCCGCTACGGGGGAGACTTACCCGAAATCTGATTTATTCAACAAAGCCCTATGTTAGCTGTCCATAAAACTCTTTCCTCTTCAAGTCTTAACAGGAAAGTCTCAACACTTGGGGTATCAGTCAAACTTTTATCAAGGATGGTCTGTAATTGCTTCTTATTGCAGATATTCCCGGTTCGTTTTTCATACATTGTTTCATTTCTTGAAAGTTTCTTGGCTTTTCCTGGTATTGTATTATTTTTCCCATTTCCCGTATTCTCTGGTTTTAATGGTTCTGGTCCTTTTGTTATAGTCAGGTCGTATTTGACTTCTAGTTCCTGAATTATCCGACCACTGACCAAACTTTCATGTCTTCCTAAGTTGACCTTACTTGATACGGAATCTATTCGGTTAGCAATGATGTGTATGTGCTGGCCTGCACTGTCATCATGCAAAACATAACAACGAAAGTGAGTATCACTAAACCCCATTTGATTCATATAATCGTCAGCGATCTTTATCCATTGGTCACTGGAAAGTGTATCGCCACAAGGTAACCTGAGCGAATTGTGCCAGGCTGGTTTAGCAATGTCGGTTCTGAGCTTACTTGCAGTATCAAACTCTGCTATCAGTTCTTTTGCACAATCACCAGTCATATTCCCACCAATAACTACCGGATCGCTTCTATGGTGAGAACCAGGATTCAACACATACTTCACTACATTAACGAAGTTCTTATGCCTCTTTATCCGTTGCATTCCTTTCATATAACGAATTACTTGGCTGGTAGGTCAGCAGAAGCTGTAAGACACGAACGAAGCTCTTTGATCTGTTTCTTGACGGCAAAGATCTCTGTTTTAGTTAATTTGTAAGTATCCCTGTAATCCGCGCCATTCACTTTTAGAGATCTTCCGACATACTGATTATGTCCCCTGAGGAGATTGCTATGCGTAAGATCCGATTCACTGAACACCAGATCATTGCCGTTCTGAAGTCCGTCGAAGCCGGACGTACCGTCAAAGATGTGTGCCGTGAAGCCGCTATTTCGGAAGCCAGCTATTACAACTGGAAAGCAAAGTATGGCGGGATGGAAGCGGCTGATATTAAAAAAATCAAAGACCTTGAGGACGAGAATCGTCGTCTGAAACAGATGTTTGCCGACCTGAGTCTGGAAAATCGCGCGTTAAAAGACGTCATCGAAAAAAAGCTTTAAAACCAGCGATAAAGCGTGAACTCGTCAGCTATCTAAAAGAGACGTTCTCGATGAGCGTACGCCAGGCATGCAGGACGTTATCGCTGAGCAGGACGGTGTATTTTTATCGCCCGGATAGCGGGCGCGATGAACCGGTGATCCAGGCGCTGACTGAGGCTGCTGAGCGTTATCCCCGCTATGGGTTTAAGAAACTGTTTCAGGTGCTGCGCCGGCAAGGCCACGCATGGAACCATAAGCGGGTACACCGGATTTACTGTCTGTTAAAACTGAATTTTCGTCGTAAGGGAAAGCAACGTCTGCCTGCGCGTAACCCGGCAGCACTGGCAACGCCTGAGGCACTTAATCAGAGCTGGTCGATAGACTTTATGCACGATGCGCTGATCTGTGGCAGACGCTTCCGGACCTTCAACATGGTGGATGATTTTAACCGCGAGGCTCTCGCAATAGAAATCGACCTGAATATCCCGGCTCAGCGTGTCGTCCGGGTACTGGACAGGGTAGCGGCAAACCGCGGATACCCGCTGAAGATGCGGATGGACAATGGACCGGAATTAGTCTCACTGGCTCTGGCGCAATGGGCTGAAGAGCATGGTGTAATGCTGGAGTTTATTCAACCGGGCAAACCGACGCAGAATGCCTTTATTGAACGTTTTAACCGGACCTACCGAACAGAGGTACTGGATTTTTATCTGTTCAGAACCCTGAATGAAGTGCGGGAAATCACCGAGCGCTGGCTGACGGAATATAACAGCGAGCGGCCTCATGAATCCCTGAAGGATCTGACGCCGGAAGAGTACCGGCTGATGGCTGACAAACCGGAAATCTCAAAAAGTGCGTGGAACTAAAACGGGTGTGCTTACAAATTCACTATTGCTACTTTTTGCATCAAGATGATTTATTAGTTTGTTCAGCTTTTGGGATATATCAGACAATGATTTCCAAGCTTCAATATTTATAGCAGGAACGACAGGAGGAAGTTTATCAAGAGAGGTTAAGCGAAGCCATTCACCTTTGCTTTTGTTTCCACGATTAGCATTCAGAAGCTCTAATTCGGCTTGATTGAATCGAACACTGACACAGTGTATTCGTAATGATTGAGCAGGGGTGATGATTGGTTTAAAGTCATTTGTATAGGATAAAGTTATTGTTTTACTCATAGAAACTCCTTTTCATATGTGTATGTATTCGTTGCAAATCCTTTGCAACACTTATAATACAGTTATATTAGAAATGCAGTATATGTCAATCTTCGGGGTTAGATTTTGATTTTCTTTTTTCAACGGAACGGCGAAAAAACAAGGGACAAGAGAAGCGGAGCTTCTCTTAGTCATACCTTGCATAATAAATATTATCAATCCGATTCAATATCAAAATATGCAGAGCTTAATGCTTCACAGTCATTCGGTTCAGTTAAAATGGTATCCTCAATTTCAGCAAAAGAATTAAAACCAGTGCGGCGGGCTGTCACTGTCCATTGAAATATACCATGTTCAGAGTTCGCAATATAAGTGTCAACCATTACATCATCTTTTGGAGCTTTATATTCGCTGCTTGGCTCTTGGTGGATCTCTCTATTTGATAATACTATTTGATTCGTAAAAAATGATTCATCTTCATTATTCGCAACAGAATAATCAATATAATCTGTTTTACAAACTATTTCCCACGACATATGTTTCGTCCTTTTTGACAGTTATAATATTTGAGGTTTATCAACAAATAGCTCCATTATGTTACATTTTTACAATCGAACAATCAAGAAGTTACTCTTACATAAAATAGACTTTATACATAGTTATGTTATTTAAAATGTGTTGTTGTTGAGTAATAATAGAGAGGTGAACAAATGCTTCCGTTAATAAATAAAGCTGTAAATACATTTATAATGAATTAGATTCGACTTTGGCTTTCTTTTACAGCCGAAGATTGAAAAACAAGGCAACCCAACGAAGAGGAGCTTAGAAGAATTAATCTTTGCTTGACTTGAATATTAAATGTGTTATGTCTAATTAATCATGATTTGAATTAAAATTTAGAGGTGATTATGATTAAAAAAAAGTCAAATAAATTACTGGCAATATGTATGGTTGTTTTATATTTGCTATTAGTTATCGCTTTAATTGTTTGTTTAAATATAACACCAGCTTTTCATTTTAAGGATATATTGGTGGCTATTCTTATGTTGGTCGTCATACTAATCCCTTGGGTTATAATCGGTGCGAAAATGGTATTTGATAAAGAAGATTAAGGTTTTGGCTTCAAGCTTTCTTTCAAAGCCTTATTGTTTTCAATAGCCTCACATATTGAAATTGATGTTTTTATAGAAAATAAAATGGCATAAATAGATATTAAGTAATAGCCAGTGTTTTTTTTCATTAATTCATTAAAGATATCATAGTTCAGGTAATCTACTGTTTTAAATGTAAGGGTGCAAGTGGTTAGAAAACTGATAGAGAAAAGAATACTGTCGTTCAAGGATTTTATAACATCGCGTTCTATTTTATTTTTGGTTCTAATGATTCTAAAAAGAATGTATACCACCGGAATTATGGGGATCAATAAATAAAATGGGCTATCGACATATTCGAACACACAAAGTATTAGAGCTAAACAGGAAAAAATAAACCCTGGAACATATATGCTTAATAACGATTTTTCTTTATTTTTTTCAGATGATAATTCAGACATTAAAAACTCCTAAAACTATAAATAAAATTAGAATTTTCAGTAAGCAAGCATATCACCTCATTGATAATTATCAATTAATTCATTGTTAGGTTTTTTGCACTACGCAGAAATCCATGTAATTAATGTATACCATCAGTAAGCTATAACCTAATTATCAATCTCTTTATACCTATATTTCAATGGTTTAACAATTGAATAAAAGGTACTGCTGCATCATGGGCGTATGGGCGTCGAAATTTTCTATTGTACTCATGGGGTTAAGTCCGGCTCCCTGATGTTAAATGTAGTGTGATGGTTTTTATTTTCGTTGTAATCACATAAGGCGCACATGATACCGGAGTTAATCATTTCAGGGGAAGACGCGAAAGGTGAGTTCTTGATGTCGGTTCCGCGAAAAATGCTGCTTTGCAGCTTTTGCGTGATGACGATGAAACAAGATCGCAAAATTCGTCGGTTGAAGAAACCTCCTCCTTCAGAGCCATAGTCCCCTTTAAAATTAAGTTGTAATATAAATGCACCTTAAGAGTATGGAGGCAGCATGTCCGGCAAGCGTATCTCTCGTGAAAAACTGACGATTAAAAAAATGATCGATCTTTATCAAGCGAAATGCCCGCAGGCGTCAGCAGAGCCGGAGCATTACGAGGCGTTGTTTGCTTACGCGCAAAAGCGGCTGGATAAATGTGTGTTCGGCGAAGAGAAACCAGCCTGTAAGCAGTGTCCGGTGCACTGTTACCAGCCTGCAAAGCGTGAAGAGATGAAACAGATTATGCGTTGGGCCGGGCCGAGAATGCTGTGGCGTCATCCGATCTTAACCGTGCGTCATCTCATCGATGACAAGCGTCCGGTGCCGGAGTTGCCAGAAAAATATCGTCGAAAGAAATAAATCTGCCGGAGAGCCATACTCTCCGGCAAATACGGCGCTTACGCTTTGGTGGCAATCAGGATGGCTGATGCTTTGATCAATGCAATAACGCGCGAGCCAGTGGTGAGTTTCATTTCATCCTGACTTTCATTTGTTACCACTGCCACAATTTCAAAACCCGCATCCGTTTTGATATGGACAGTGGCGTTCACTGCGCCTTCGGTGATTGTCGACACGCTGCCAGCAAACTGGTTGCGAGCAGAGAATTTCAGTCCACAGTCTTCCGTTGCCAGCGTTACCCACGGGGCTTTAATCAGGGCAATCGCTTCTTTCCCTTTCGCCAGACCCAGCGCTTGCTGGCTGCTGTGAGTCACAATTGCCACCAGCTTTGCACCACCTGCCAGCGTCAGTTCTACTTCGTCATTCACCGCGCCCATTGCTACTGCGCTAACTGTTCCGGTTAATTGATTTCTTGCTGAAACTGCCATACTGCCTCCTTTCATTGAATGTTGATCGAGTATAACCACATCTGTTAAATCAATGCCGATTTATCAATTCCCAGTCGCTTCATCCGTGACAGCAGAGTCGTGCGTTTCAGCCCCAGACGTTGCGCAGCGCCTTTAGGCCCGGCAACCACGCCGTTTGTTTCTTTCAGCACGCGAACAATCAACTGATATTCATCTTCGCCCTCCTGGGCGACAACCGTTGCGGCAGGCGGCGTTTCAGGTTCTGGTAAAGCAATATCTGGCAATGACAGCTGCAGCACGTTGCCGCGTGTTAGCAATACCGCGCGCTCGATAACGTTTTCCAGCTCACGCACGTTGCCCGGCCATTCCATGTTGCTCAGGATGCGCAGCGTCTCGGCAGGAATGCTGTCGATATTGCGCCCCAGACGACGGGCAATTTTGAAGGTAAAGGCTTTCGCCAGCAGCGGAATATCTTCCGGACGCTCGCGTAGTGGCGGCAGGTGGATCGGGAATACGTTCAGGCGGTAATAGAGATCGCTACGGAACTCTCGGTCGGCGACCATTTTTTTCAGATCGCGGTTAGTCGCGGCAATTAAACGCACGTCCGTCTGAATGATTTTGTTGCTGCCGAGACGTTCAAACTCCTGTTCCTGTAATACACGCAGCAACTTCGGCTGTAACTCCAGCGGCATATCGCCCACTTCATCGAGGAATAGTGAGCTTTTATCCGCCAGTTCAAAACGACCAATGCGCTGAGCGCTGGCACCGGTAAAAGCCCCACGCTCATGACCAAATAGATCGCTTTCCAGCAATCCGGCAGGCATCGCTGCGCAGTTCATTTTGACCATACGGCGATTATTACGCCCACTGAGATTATGGATCGCGCGGGCAATCAGCTCTTTACCTGTACCAGTTTCACCGAGGATCAGAACGGTACTGTCACTTTGCGCCACCATTTCAACTTGTTTAAGTACGCTGTACATGGCTTCGCTGCGGCCAATAATCTCGCCAAATTCACTATCAACATTGTTGAGCTGCTCGGTCAGGGCGAGGTTTTCATCAACCAGCCGTTCTTTCAGACGATGAATTTCCTGATAGGCGAGGGCGTTATCGACAGCGATTGCCACACGTTCGGCAATCTGGCGCAGTAAATTCAGATTGGTAGTGGTAAAGACTTTCTCTTCGCATTGCGCCAGTTTCAGTACGCCCAGCATGGTGTCGCCAGACATCAGCGGTAACAGGCACAAGGTTTGAATCTGGTTGCCCCAGGTGTTGAACAACATGCGTTCATAGGGGGCTAAATCGTCCCGCTCGTGGAGATTAATCAACAGCATCTCTTTACTTTTGAAGACGCGTTCGGTGAGGGTTCCGGCTTCATCGACTTCGCTCTGTTCGTGAGCGGGATGCTGTTTATCAAGATAGTGAGTGGAGTAGATGTTGAGTTTGTTTTTACGGTGGCTGCGTAAGACGATGCTGATATCGTCAATGTCGAAATAGTAGTGGATTTCTTTGGCGACTTCGCTGACCAGTTCGTCCATATCCAGGCGGGAAAGCACCGCGTTAGTGATGGCGACCAGGATGCGGAAGTTATCGCGTTCCCGGCATAACAACTCATAGTCGACATTGTTAACGACGCGGCTCTGGATTTGTTCGGTGACGACAGAAACGATCTGCGTAAATGTTTGCAGACGATTGAACTCTTTTTCGCTCCAGGGGCGATCGTCATAACGAATAAATTCACAGCCACCAAAAATATGCCCTTCCGCCGCCAGTGGCATCAGGCAATAGTGACCAAATTTGGGGTATAGCCCACCTGTGGCCAGCTGCGGCCAGGTTTCACAAAATTCTTCGTAACTGCAATGCAGCGTATCAGGGCGCGACAAAATGCTGCGTACCGGACCGTGTGCCAGAACAGTTTCGTCTTCATATTTAATGGGGGTGTCTTTTTCACGCGATGCGTAATAAGACGCACGTTGAGTCTGCGCTTGCCACAACACAATAGCCGCGTTGTCGGCGAGCGCAGAACGCTTTACCAGTTGCGAAAGAGCCTCACACAGCGAGGCCAGATCGGGCTGCTGCAATAGTGTCCGAGTGATGTCGAACAACCCTTGCTGTCCGAGATCACTCATCGGTGTATATGACATTTTGTCCTTCCAGGAAAGCACCGCAAAGCGGTGCAAAAGGTCATTGACTAACTATAGGAGATTTAGAATTTTATTAGCATATACGCGGAAGCGGTTCGGCGTGCGGTAGATCGAGGGTTCGTTTCACGCCATACAGACCGGCAAGACGAACACCTTTACGTTCTACTATTTCGCCAATCAGCGCCGCATCTTTTCCCAGTGGATGGGAATGTAACGCCGCCAGCACTTGCTCTGCTGCGTTGCGTTCAACGGCGATCACCAGTTTGCCTTCGTTGGCAAAGTTAAGGGCGTCCAGTCCCAGCAGTTCGCAAACGCCGCGCACAGCAGGTTTAACCGGCAGTGCCGCTTCTGAAAGTTCAATACCACAACCGCAGGCTGCCGCGAACTCATGAACCACCGCGTTTACACCACCACGGGTGGCATCACGCAGCGCTTTCACGCCGGGAATGTCACGCAGCGTCTGAATAAGCGGCGTCAGCACCGCGCAGTCGCTGACCAGTTCGCCATCCAGCCCTAGTTGCTCACGCAGGTTAAGGATAGTCGCCCCATGGTCGCCGAGTGTACCGCTAACCAGCAATACATCGCCTGCGGTTAGCGTCTGTGCGCCCCAGTGAATATTCGCCGGAATTGCGCCCATGCCAGCGGTGTTGATAAACAGTTTATCTGCCGCGCCGCGCTGTACCACTTTGGTGTCGCCAGTAACGATGGCAATGCCTGCCGCACGGGCGGTTTCTGCCATGCTGGTCACTACGGCTTTCAGTGTCTCCATCGGCAATCCTTCTTCGAGGATAAAGCCACAGGAGAGATAGCGCGGAATTGCGCCACTGACCGCAACGTCATTGGCGGTGCCGCAAATCGCCAGCTTGCCGATATTACCGCCAGGAAAGAACAGCGGGTCAATGACGTAACTGTCGGTGGAGAACGCCAGACGGTCGCCTTCCGCTACCAGCTGTGCCAAATCAAGACGGGCCTGATCTTCCTGCTCTGCCAGCCACGGGTTGGCAAAGGCTTCCATAAACAGGCTGTTGATTAATTGCTGCATCGCCTGGCCGCCGCTACCGTGGGCGAGTTGGATATTATTCACGCTTCACTCTCCTGCTGACGATACTGATACCACGCGGCGCACGCTCCTTCGGAGGAAACCATCAGCGCACCAAACGCGGTTTGAGGATTACAGGTGTTACCAAACAGCGGGCATTGATGCGGCTTACATTTGCCCGTCAAGACTTCGCCACAACGCGCACGCGGGTCATCGCAGACCTGCTGCGGTGCCGGGCGGAAATGTGCTTCGGCATCGAATCGTTGATAGTCTGGTGTTAAGTGCACGCCAGAAGATTCAATCACGCCTAAGCCGCGCCATTCACTGTCGCCGTTGACACAGAACACATCAGCAATGGCCTGTTGCGCCAGCAGGTTACCGGCATCCGGTACCACCCGACGATACTGATTCTCTACCTTGCTGTGGGCCGCTATTTTCTGCTCCACCAGCATCACCACGCCTTGAAGTAGATCAAGGGGTTCGAAACCAGCGACCACCAGCGGACGATGAAAATCGCTGGCGATAAAATTATAGGCATCAGTGCCGATAACCATACTGACGTGGCCCGGCGCGAGGAACGCGTCGATACCGTTATCTGGCTGTTCCAGCAAACTGCGCAGCGTCGGGATAAGCGTAATGTGCTGGCAGAAGAAGTAAAAATTCTGCACATCGCGGGCTTTCGCCTGTTGCAGAGTGATGGCGGTGGTCGGCATGGTGGTTTCAAAACCTAAGCCGAAGAATACCACTTTACGGGTTGGATTCTCCTGCGCCAGTTTCAACGCATCCATTGGCGAGTAAACGATGCGCACATCGGCACCGCGTGCTTTTGCCTGCAACAGCGACCCCTGTTTCCCTGGTACGCGCATGGCATCGCCAAAGGTACAGAAGATGACTTCCGGATGGCTGGCAATCTCCACGCAGGTGTCGATTCTACCCATTGGCAGTACGCACACCGGGCAGCCCGGACCGTGGATAAACTCAACGTTTTCCGGTAGCAACTGGTCGAGGCCGAATTTAAAAATGGCGTGGGTATGACCGCCACACACTTCCATAATCCGCAGAGGGCGTTCGGCGGTGTAAGAGAGATGTGAAGCACGTTCGCGCAGATGCTCAATTAACTGCATTACCTGTTCCGGCGCGCGATATTCATCAACAAAACGCATTATTTTTCCTCGCCATACAACAGCGCGCCGACATCTGGCTCAACGTCAAACATGTTTTGTAAGGCGTCGAGAGTGTCGCGTGCTTCGGCTTCATTAATTACGCTCATGGCAAAGCCAACGTGAACCAGTACCCACTGGCCCACGCGTGGCTGACCGTTTTCATCGCAGCTGCCGACTAACGTTAAATCGACATCGCGCTGAATGCCGCAGACGTCGACTTTCGCCTGGTTGCCGTCAATGGTGCGGATCTGGCCGGGAACGCCTATGCACATCGCTGTGTCTCCAGCCAGTTCAGCCACTGGTCCATCCCTTCGCCGCTGGTGGCGGAAATAAGGATGATTTCAATTTCTGGATTGACTTCGCGGGCGCAGGCGATGCACTTCTCAACGTCAAAGTTGAGATACGGCAGCAAGTCAACTTTGTTGAGCAGCATCAGCGAAGCTGCGGCAAACATATGCGGATATTTCAGCGGTTTGTCTTCACCTTCGGTAACGGAAAGCACCGCCACTTTGTGTTTTTCACCGAGATCGAAGCTGGCCGGGCAAACGAGGTTACCGACGTTTTCGATAAACAGAATACCGTTATCGTCCAGTGGCAGGCGCGGCGCGGCGTCGGCAATCATCTGTGCGTCAAGATGGCAGCCTTTACCGGTGTTCACCTGAATCGCTGGGGTGCCGGTAGCGCGAATGCGTGCGGCATCGTTCACGGTTTGCTGGTCACCTTCAATAACCGCGCACGGAACGCTGTCTTTCAGGCGCATTAAAGTTTCCGTCAGCAGGGTGGTTTTACCGGAACCAGGGCTGGAAACCAGGTTGAGCACCAGTTGCTTGCGGGCAGCAAAGCGCGCGCGGTTGCGTTCAGCCAGACGGTTATTTTTGTCCAGCACGTCAATTTCGACTTCCAGCATCCGACGCTGGCTCATGCCCGGCGCGTGAGTGCCCGCTTCGCCATGACCGTAATGCAGGTCGCCTTCTTCAGTCTGGCTGGGGGTAAATTCAGGCGCTTTAATGCCGGTGATTTTCATCTTCGGGCGTGCTGCCGGGGCAAATGGCGCGCTACGAAACGCGGAATGAGGGTTATGTTCATCACCCTCGATATAGAGGTTGCCTTCACCGCAACCGCATGTTGTACACATCGCTCACTCCTGGTCTATTTCTATCCGCCGAATCTGTAAACCGTCGTCTGCCACAATCTGTAGCATGTCACCATGACACTGTGGACAGCGGCGGACGCGCTGGGTCAGTAGCGTCACATACTGTTGGCATGTTTCACACCAGCATTCGGCCTCTTGTTCTTCGAGGTGCAGTTTACAACCTTCCGCCACGCTGCCGCGGCAAACCAGATCAAAACAAAAGGCAAGAGAGCTGGTTTCGACACAAGAAAATGCGCCAATTTTGAGCCAGACCCCAGTTACGCGTTTTGCGCCGTGTTTTGCGGCCTGCTGTTCGATCAATTCCAGTGCCCGTTGGCAGAGGGTTATTTCGTGCATATCGCCTCCCATTAACTATTGCCAGCTACAAGCAATAATTGTGCCAGTGTTGATTATCCCTGCGGTGAATAATGTCGATGATGTCGAAATGACACGTCGACACGGCGACGAAATTCATCTTTAGCTTAGAAATCTTTTTAATAACAATGAATTAAAAGTTGGCACAGAAAATGCTTAAAGCTGGCATCTCTGTTAAACGGGTAACCTGACAATGACTATTTGGGAAATAAGCGAGAAAGCCGATTACATCGCACAGCGGCATCGTCGCCTACAGGACCAGTGGCACATCTACTGCAATTCGCTGGTTCAGGGGATCACGTTATCGAAAGCGCGCCTGCATCACGCCATGAGCTGCGCGCCGGACAAAGAACTCTGTTTCGTCCTTTTTGAACATTTTCGCATTTACGTCACCCTGGCGGATGGCTTTAACAGCCACACCATCGAGTATTACGTCGAAACAAAAGATGGCGAAGACAAACAGCGGATTGCGCAGGCGCAGTTGAGCATTGACGGCATGATTGATGGCAAGGTCAACATCCGCGATCGCGAACAGGTTCTGGAACACTATCTCGAAAAAATCGCTGGCGTTTACGACAGCTTATATACCGCCATTGAAAACAATGTGCCGGTGAATTTAAGCCAACTGGTAAAGGGACAAAGCCCGGCAGCATGAGCTGAGGCTTTGCCCGCTTTGCAGGCGTTACGCCTGTTTGGGGATGGGCGTGTCGATGAGTGTCGAAAATGACATTTCATCGGCATGTTTTCGTCAAAAATGACAATCACCTGAGGAATGCCTGGTGAATCGTTTTGTAATTGCTGACTCCACGCTCTGTATCGGCTGCCACACCTGTGAGGCCGCCTGTTCAGAGACGCATCGCCAGCACGGCTTGCAATCAATGCCGCGCCTGAGAGTGATGCTCAATGAAAAAGAATCTGCGCCGCAGCTCTGTCACCACTGTGAAGATGCACCCTGCGCAACGGTCTGCCCGGTTAACGCCATCACTCGTGTTGATGGTGCCGTACAGCTGAATGAAAGCTTGTGCGTAAGCTGCAAACTGTGTGGCATCGCCTGCCCGTTTGGCGCAATTGAATTTTCCGGCAGCCGTCCGCTGGATATTCCGGCAAACGCCAATACCCCGAAAGCGCCACCGGCACCGCCTGCTCCGGCGCGTGTCAGCACATTGCTTGACTGGGTGCCAGGTATTCGCGCGATCGCCGTCAAATGTGACCTTTGTAGCTTTGATGAACAAGGTCCGGCCTGCGTGCGGATGTGCCCGACTAAAGCCCTGCATCTGGTGGATAACACCGATATCGCCCGCGTCAGCAAACGTAAGCGTGAGCTGACTTTTAACACGGACTTTGGCGATCTCACCTTGTTTCAGCAGGCTCAAAGTGGAGAGGCTAAATGAGCGCAATTTCCCTGATCAATAGCGGCGTGGCGTGGTTTGTCGCCGCCGCTGTTCTGGCATTTCTCTTTTCTTTTCAAAAAGCGCTAAGTGGCTGGATAGCCGGAATTGGCGGCGCGGTGGGTAGCCTGTATACGGCAGCCGCGGGCTTCACTGTGCTGACTGGCGCGGTTGGCGTGAGCGGTGCGCTGTCGTTGGTAAGCTACGATGTGCAAATCTCTCCGCTTAACGCGATTTGGCTGATTACGCTCGGTCTGTGCGGTCTGTTTGTCAGCCTCTACAACATTGACTGGCATCGCCACGCGCAGGTGAAGTGCAACGGCTTGCAGATCAATATGTTGATGGCTGCCGCCGTCTGTGCCGTCATCGCCAGCAACCTCGGCATGTTCGTGGTAATGGCCGAAATCATGGCCCTGTGTGCGGTGTTCCTCACCAGCAACAGCAAAGAGGGCAAACTGTGGTTTGCGCTGGGGCGTCTTGGCACTCTGCTGCTGGCGATTGCCTGCTGGCTGCTGTGGCAGCGTTACGGCACGCTGGATCTGCGCCTGCTGGATATGCGTATGCAACAGCTGCCGCTCGGTTCCGATATCTGGCTGCTCGGTGTGATTGGCTTTGGCCTGCTGGCCGGGATTATTCCGCTGCACGGCTGGGTGCCACAGGCACATGCTAACGCCTCTGCGCCAGCTGCCGCGCTGTTTTCCACGGTAGTCATGAAAATTGGCCTGCTGGGCATTTTAACCCTGTCACTGCTGGGCGGTAACGCACCGCTGTGGTGGGGGATCGCGCTGCTGGTGCTCGGTATGATCACCGCGTTCGTCGGTGGTCTGTATGCGTTGATGGAGCATAACATCCAGCGCCTGCTGGCTTACCACACCCTGGAAAATATCGGCATTATCCTGCTGGGGCTGGGCGCTGGCGTAACGGGTATCGCGCTCGAACAACCGGCGCTGATTGCCCTTGGTTTGGTTGGTGGTCTGTACCATCTGCTTAACCATAGCCTGTTCAAGAGCGTACTGTTCCTTGGTGCGGGGAGCGTCTGGTTCCGTACCGGTCATCGCGATATCGAAAAACTCGGTGGTATTGGCAAGAAAATGCCGGTTATCTCCATCGCCATGTTAGTCGGGCTGATGGCAATGGCTGCGCTGCCGCCGCTGAACGGTTTTGCCGGGGAATGGGTTATCTATCAATCCTTCTTCAAACTGAGCAATAGTGGCGCGTTTGTTGCCCGTCTTCTCGGGCCGCTGCTCGCCGTGGGGCTGGCAATTACCGGTGCGCTGGCGGTGATGTGTATGGCGAAAGTTTATGGCGTTACTTTCCTCGGCGCGCCGCGTACCAAAGAAGCCGAAAACGCCACCTGTGCGCCGCTCCTGATGAGCGTAAGCGTAGTGGCACTGGCGATTTGCTGCGTAATTGGCGGTGTTGCTGCGCCGTGGCTACTGCCGATGCTCTCTGCTGCTGTACCTCTGCCGCTGGAGCCTGCTAACACCACCGTTTCTCAACCAATGATCACGTTGCTGCTGATTGCCTGCCCGCTGCTGCCATTCATCATTATGGCGATTTGCAAAGGCGATCGTTTGCCGTCGCGTTCCCGCGGCGCGGCCTGGGTGTGCGGCTACGACCATGAAAAATCAATGGTGATTACCGCTCACGGTTTTGCCATGCCGGTGAAACAGGCGTTTGCGCCGGTGCTGAAACTACGCAAATGGCTGAATCCGGTGTCTCTGGTGCCGGGCTGGCAGTGCGAGGGGAGTGCGTTGCTGTTCCGCCGGATGGCGCTGGTTGAACTGGCGGTGCTGGTGGTGATTATTGTTTCACGAGGAGCCTGAGAATGAGTGTTTTATATCCGTTAATTCAGGCGCTGGTGCTATTTGCCGTTGCGCCGCTGCTCTCCGGTATTACCCGCGTAGCACGCGCCCGTCTGCATAACCGTCGTGGGCCGGGCGTGTTGCAGGAGTATCGCGACATTATCAAACTGCTGGGTCGTCAGAGCGTTGGCCCCGATGCCTCCGGCTGGGTGTTCCGCCTGACGCCGTATGTGATGGTGGGCGTCATGCTGACTATCGCTACCGCGCTGCCGGTGGTGACCGTCGGTTCTCCGCTACCACAACTGGGTGATTTGATCACTTTACTGTATCTCTTCGCCATTGCGCGTTTCTTCTTTGCCATTTCCGGTCTGGATACCGGTAGTCCGTTTACTGCTATTGGCGCGAGCCGTGAAGCGATGCTGGGCGTGCTGGTTGAACCGATGCTGCTGCTTGGTCTGTGGGTCGCCGCGCAGGTTGCCGGTTCCACCAATATCAGCAACATCACCGACACCGTTTACCACTGGCCCCTGAGCCAGAGCATCCCGTTGGTGCTGGCGCTTTGTGCCTGTGCATTCGCCACCTTTATCGAAATGGGCAAACTGCCGTTCGACCTGGCGGAAGCCGAGCAGGAGTTGCAGGAAGGTCCGCTCTCTGAGTATAGCGGCAGCGGCTTTGGCGTCATGAAATGGGGTATCAGCCTGAAACAGCTGGTGGTGTTGCAGATGTTCGTCGGGGTGTTTATTCCGTGGGGACAAATGGAAACCTTCACCGTCGGTGGGCTGCTGCTGGCGCTGGTGATTGCCATCGTCAAACTGGTGGTTGGCGTCCTGGTTATCGCGCTGTTCGAAAACAGCATGGCCCGTCTGCGTCTTGATATTACTCCGCGCATTACCTGGGCCGGGTTTGGCTTTGCATTTTTAGCGTTCGTCTCCTTGCTGGCGGCGTGATTAAAGAGAGTTTGAGCATGTCTGAAGAAAAATTAGGTCAACATTATCTCGCCGCGCTGAATGAGGCATTTCCTGGCGTCGTGCTGGACCACGCCTGGCAGACCAAAGATCAGCTGACCGTGACCGTAAAGGTGAACTACCTGCCGGAAGTGGTGGAGTTTCTCTACTACAAGCAGGGTGGCTGGCTGTCGGTGCTGTTTGGTAACGACGAACGCAAACTGAATGGTCATTACGCCGTTTATTACGTGCTGTCGATGGAGAAGGGCACCAAGTGTTGGGTAACGGTTCGCGTTGAAGTTGACGCCAACAAACCGGAGTATCCTTCCGTGACGCCGCGCGTTCCGGCGGCGGTGTGGGGCGAGCGTGAAGTGCGCGATATGTACGGTTTGATTCCGGTTGGTCTGCCGGATGAACGCCGTCTGGTGCTGCCGGATGACTGGCCGGATGAACTTTATCCGCTGCGTAAAGACAGCATGGATTATCGTCAGCGTCCGGCACCGACTACCGATGCTGAAACCTACGAGTTCATCAACGAACTGGGCGACAAGAAAAACAACGTCGTGCCGATTGGTCCACTGCACGTCACTTCTGACGAACCGGGTCACTTCCGTCTGTTCGTCGATGGTGAAAACATTATCGACGCCGACTACCGCCTGTTCTACGTCCATCGCGGCATGGAAAAACTGGCGGAAACCCGTATGGGTTACAACGAAGTGACCTTCCTCTCTGACCGTGTGTGCGGGATCTGCGGCTTTGCTCACAGCACCGCCTATACCACGTCGGTGGAAAACGCGATGGGTATTCAGGTGCCAGAACGCGCGCAGATGATCCGCGCCATTCTGCTGGAGGTAGAACGCCTGCACTCGCATCTGCTCAACCTCGGCCTGGCCTGTCACTTTACCGGCTTCGACTCCGGCTTTATGCAGTTCTTCCGCGTGCGTGAAACCTCCATGAAAATGGCAGAGATCCTTACCGGTGCGCGTAAAACCTACGGCCTGAACCTGATCGGCGGGATTCGTCGCGATCTGCTGAAAGACGACATGATCCAGACCCGCCAGCTGGCACAACAGATGCGTCGTGAAGTGCAGGAGCTGGTGGATGTGCTGCTGAGCACACCGAACATGGAACAGCGCACCGTCGGCATTGGTCGTCTGGACCCGGAAATTGCCCGCGATTTCAGTAACGTTGGCCCGATGGTCCGCGCCAGCGGACACGCTCGCGATACCCGCGCCGATCACCCGTTTGTTGGTTATGGCCTGCTGCCAATGGAAGTCCACAGCGAGCAGGGCTGCGACGTTATTTCCCGTCTGAAAGTGCGTATCAACGAAGTCTATACCGCGCTGAATATGATCGATTACGGTCTGGATAACCTGCCGGGCGGCCCGCTGATGGTGGAAGGCTTTACCTACATTCCGCACCGTTTCGCGCTGGGCTTTGCCGAAGCGCCGCGCGGCGACGATATCCACTGGAGCATGACCGGCGACAACCAGAAGCTGTACCGCTGGCGCTGCCGTGCCGCGACCTACGCGAACTGGCCGACCCTGCGCTACATGCTGCGTGGCAATACCGTTTCCGATGCGCCGCTGATTATCGGTAGCCTGGACCCTTGCTACTCCTGTACCGACCGCATGACCGTGGTCGATGTACGTAAGAAGAAGAGCAAAGTGGTGCCGTACAAAGAACTCGAGCGCTACAGCATTGAGCGTAAAAACTCGCCGCTGAAATAAGGAATCGCCATGTTTACCTTTATCAAAAAAGTCATCAAAACCGGCACGGCGACTTCGTCTTATCCGCTGGAGCCGATTGCGGTTGATAAAAACTTCCGTGGTAAGCCAGAGCAGAACCCGCAGCAGTGCATCGGCTGTGCGGCCTGCGTCAATGCCTGCCCGTCAAACGCCTTAACGGTTGAAACTGACCTCGCCACAGGAGAGCTGGCGTGGCAGTTCAATCTTGGACGCTGCATCTTCTGTGGACGCTGCGAAGAAGTCTGCCCGACGGCGGCGATTAAGCTGTCGCAAGAATACGAACTGGCGGTGTGGAAGAAAGAAGACTTCCTGCAACAGTCCCGCTTCGCGCTGTGCAACTGCCGGGTCTGCAATCGTCCTTTCGCCGTCCAGAAAGAGATCGACTACGCCATTGCGCTGCTTAAGCACAATGGCGACAGCCGCGCGGAAAACCACCGCGAAAGCTTTGAGACTTGCCCGGAATGTAAGCGCCAGAAATGCCTGGTGCCGTCCGACCGTATTGAACTGACTCGCCATATGAAAGAGGCCATCTGATGAGCAATTTATTAGGCCCCCGTGACGCCAACGGCATTCCGGTCCCGATGACGGTGGATGAATCCATCGCCAGCATGAAGGCGTCGTTACTGAAAAAAATCAAACGTTCTGCCTACGTTTATCGCGTGGACTGCGGCGGCTGTAACGGTTGCGAAATCGAAATTTTCGCCACGCTTTCGCCGCTGTTCGATGCAGAACGCTTCGGCATTAAAGTCGTTCCTTCGCCGCGTCATGCGGATATTTTACTGTTTACCGGCGCGGTCACCCGTGCAATGCGATCCCCTGCGCTGCGTGCGTGGCAGTCCGCGCCGGACCCGAAAATCTGTATCTCCTACGGTGCCTGCGGTAACAGTGGCGGGATCTTCCACGATCTCTACTGCGTGTGGGGCGGTACGGATAAAATCGTCCCAGTGGATGTTTATATCCCTGGCTGCCCGCCAACGCCTGCCGCCACGCTGTACGGCTTTGCTATGGCGCTCGGCCTGCTGGAGCAGAAAATCCACGCCCGTGGGCCGGGTGAGCAAGATGAGCAGCCGGCAGACATTCTACATCCTGATATGGTGCAACCGTTGCGTGTGAAAGTGGATCGCGAAGCACGCAGCCTGGCGGGTTATCGTTACGGTCGCCAGATTGCCGATGATTTCCTGACACAGTTAGGGCAGGGCGAAGAACAGGTTGCACGCTGGCTGGAAGCGGAAAACGATCCGCGTCTGAACGAGATTGTCAGCCATCTGAATCATGTTGTTGAAGAGGCGCGTATCCGATGAGTGAAAAGGTGGTGTTCAGTCAACTGAGCCGTAAATTCATTGATGAGAACGATGCTACGCCCACCGAGGCGCAGCAGGTGGTCTATTACAGCCTGGCGATTGGTCACCACCTTGGGGTTATCGATTGCCTGGAAGCGGCGCTCACCTGCCCGTGGGATGACTATCTGGCATGGATTGCCACTCTGGAGGCGGGCAGCGAAGCCCGCCGCAAAATGGAAGGCGTGCCGAAATATGGTGAGATCGTCATCGACATTAACCATGTGCCGATGCTGGCCAACGCATTTGATAAAGCCCGGGCAGCGCAAACTTCGCAGCAGAAGGAATGGAGTACAATGCTGTTAAGTATGCTGCATGATATTCATCAGGAAAACGCCATCTATTTGATGGTGAGGAGACTGCGTGACTGACGTTTTACTTTGTGTTGGCAATAGCATGATGGGCGATGATGGCGCAGGCCCGCTACTGGCGGAAAAGTGCGCCGCCGCGCCGAAAGGTAACTGGGTAGTGATTGACGGCGGTAGCGCACCGGAAAACGACATTGTCGCTATCCGCGAACTGCGCCCGACACGGCTGCTGATTGTCGACGCCACGGATATGGGGCTAAACCCTGGCGAGATCCGCATCATCGACCCGGCTGACATCGCCGAGATGTTTATGATGACTACCCATAACATGCCGCTGAACTATCTTATCGACCAGTTGAAAGAAGATATTGGCGAAGTGATTTTCCTTGGCATCCAGCCGGATATCGTCGGCTTTTACTACCCGATGACTCAGCCGATTAAAGATGCGGTGGAAACGGTGTATCAACGACTGGAAGGCTGGGAAGGGAATGGCGGCTTCGCGCAGTTAGCGGTGGAAGAATAATTCTTCATTAGGGAATTCAGGGAATTGAACATCAAAACAGGGATGTGCGCTTTTTTATTGAGCTTAGTGCTGCCTGCACAGGCCACCAGCTTTACCGAATATCTGCCAATGAGTGACAGCGAATACGCGCAAAAGCGGGCGCTGAAACCTCTCCTGACCATGCCTTATGATGCCGAGCAAACCTGGCATTTTAGAAAAGTGGGCGTCTGACACGTTACTACAGAGAGAACAAAGAATGACTGCTAATGCTGCACGCGCTGTTAAAGCAACAAGAGAACTGGTCAATGCAGTCCCCTTTCTGGGAGGCAGTGACTCAGAAGATGATTACCGTGAAGCACTGGAACTGGTCGAATATTTGATTGAAGAAGATGATACTAATCCACTTATCGATTTTCTGGCGAGCCGCATTGCAGAATATGAAAACAATAACGAAAAGTTTGCAGAGTTCGACAAAGCCGTTGCAGCAATGCCGGTTGGCGTGGCGTTACTTCGTACGCTGATTGATCAACATAATCTGACCTATGCGGATTTGAAGAACGAAATCGGCTCTAAATCCCTGGTCAGTCAGATTTTATCTGGACAACGATCCCTGACGATATCCCACATTAAGGCACTTTCAGCCCGATTTGGCGTTAAGCCGGAATGGTTTCTTTGATTTTTGACTGATGCCAAACCCCAGATTGCCCGATGCGCAACGCTTATCGGGCCTTGTAGGCCGGATAAGGCGTTCACGCCGCATCCGGCACGGTTACTTACTCTAAATCTTCACCGTTACTGGCAATCACTTTTTTATACCACCAGAATGATTTCTTACGCGTGCGCGCCAGCGTGCCGTTGCCTGCATCGTCACGGTCTACATAGACAAAACCGTAGCGTTTGCTCATTTCACCCGTTGACGCGGAAACTAAATCAATACAGCCCCATGTGGTGTAGCCCATCAGCGGAATGCCGTCTGCAATCGCTTCGCCCATTGCGCGGATATGTTCGCGTAAATAGCTGATGCGATAGTCGTCGTTAATTTCGCCATTGGCAGTAAATTCATCTTTTGCGCCCAGGCCGTTTTCCACCAGAAACAGCGGCTTCTGATAACGGTCATACATCATGTTCATGGTGATACGCAGACCGAGTGGATCAATCCCCCAGCCCCAGTCGCTCACTTGCAGATACGGGTTACGCAGCGATTTCACCACGTTCGCCGCACTGCTGCTGTTGGCATTCATCTCCGCCGAGGCGCAGCGCGAGGCGTAATAGCTGAAAGAGACAAAATCGACGGTGTTTTTCAGGATCTCATCATCGCTCGGTGCTTTGTCGATGGTTACCCCTTTTTCGCGGAATACGCGGGCAGAGTAAGCCGGATACGCGCCCCGCGCCTGCACATCGATAAAAAACAGGTTTTCTCGATCTTTCTCCAGCGCCGCCCAGACATCTTCCGGCTTGCAGCTGTAAGGGTAGAAGTTACCGCCCGCCAGCATACAACCCACCTGATTTTGCGGGTTAACCTCATGGGCGATTTTGGTGGCTAGCGCACTGGCAACCAGCTGGTGATGCGCAGCCTGATATTTCACCTGATCCTGATTTTCCCCTTCTTCAAACACCAGACCCGCGCCGGAGAACGGGCTATGCAACATAATGTTGATTTCATTGAAGGTAAGCCAGTATTTCACCAGACCATCAAATGCTTCAAAGCAGGTCCGGGCGTAGCGGCTGAAAAACTCCACCAGCTTGCGGTTACGCCAGGAGCCATATTCGGTTACCAGATGCATCGGCACGTCGAAGTGACACAACGTGACCAGCGGTTCGATACCGTACTTTTTACACTCTTCAAATACCGCGCGGTAAAAAGCAATGCCCTGCTGATTGGGCGTCAGTTCATCGCCCTGCGGAAATAGGCGGCTCCAGGCAATCGAGGTGCGAAAAACCTTGAATCCCATCTCTGCCATCAGGGCGATATCTTCTTTATAACGATGATAAAAATCCGTCGCCTCATGGCTGGGATAAAACTCGTCATCGCGCAACTGAAAACGTTTTTCCAGCCCCAGTTTCACCGCCATTCGATGTTCGCCGTGCGGGATCATATCGACCGTGGTCAGCCCTTTGCCGCCTTCACGGTACGCGCCTTCAGATTGGTTGGCGGCAAGCGCGCCGCCCCATAAAAAACCTTGCGGAAATACTGACATTTTCATCCTCAATTAAGACTTACTTCTTTGGCGACGGTCGGTTGTACGCTCTGATGCTTTCGCGCCTGGGCAGTCGCTTCCTCAACAGGAATATCCTCAAAGCCGAGCAACAGTGTGAGGATGAACGACAGCACGACCGCCAGCGCCATGACGGCGAACACCCAGACGATGCTCATTGGATTCGCCGGATCGAAGAACTGCACGCTGGTAAATAGCCCCGGCGCTGCCATTGAGTGGCTGGCAAGCCCCGCCATACCGGCAACCGCGCCGCAAATAAAACCGCTGATAAGACTGGCGATAAGCGGACGTTTCAGGCGGATCGCCACGCCGTATAACGCCGGTTCGGAAATCCCCGCCATAATGGCTGATGCCGCCGCAGCCAGCGCCGTCTGGCGCAGTTCCGGGTTTTTCGTTTTCCATGCCACCGCCAGTGATGAACCGCCCAGCGACAGGTTAGCGCCGATCTCTGACGGCATGACCATCCCTTCTTTGCCGGTTTCGGCAATGGTCTGAATGATGGTTGGCGTAAAGACGCGGTGCATCCCTGTCATTACCAGCAGAGGCCACAGCGCGCCCATAATGGCGACTGAAAGCCAGCCCAGATAACCATGAATGGTGTAAACCAGCGCCGAAATGGCGCTACCGATCCAGATACCAATCGGGCCAATCAGCAGGATTGCCAGCGGTGCGGCAATCAACACAATCAGCATCGGCTTGAGGAAGTTTTTCGTCACCGCTGGCGTAATGCTGTCCACCCAGCGTTCGATATATGACAGGCACCAGGTCATGACCAGCGCCGGGATCACTGTGTAGGTGTATTTCACCGCGGTGACCGGAATCAGGGCAAATTCAACATGTTCACCCTGTGCCGCTTTCGCCATCAGCTCAATAAAACTCGGATGTACCAGCACACCCGCAATGGCAATCGCCAGCGACATATTGGTTTTAAATTTGATGGCGGCAGAAGCAGCGACCATCAGCGGCAGGAAGAAGAAAGCACCGTCACCAATCACATTCAGAATGGTTAAGGTCGGCGATCCTTTTGTCAGCACGCCGCTCATCTCGAGGATCATCGCCAGCAGTTTGACCATCGATCCGCCGATAATCGCCGGGATCAGCGGTGACATGGTGCCGATCAGCGCATCGAGGATCCCCGCACCTATGCGACGTAGCGTAAGTTTGGGTTTACCCACGGGCTGTGCGGGCTGCATATCTCCCGGCAGCAGGCTGACGACTTCCTGAAAGGCCTGCGAAACGGTATTGCCGATAATTACCTGACACTGGTTGTCACTACGTACCACGCCGAGCACGCCGGAGATGGTTTTCAACGTCGGACTGTCGATAAGCTGATCATCTTTGATAACAAAGCGCAAACGCGTCATACAGTGCGTGACTGCCGAGATGTTATCAACGCCGCCCAGTGCCGCTATCACCGAGCGTGCCAGCGCCGCATAATTTTTGGCCATCGGATTTTATCCTGTTATCAGTAGGGTAGATATAGTTGTTATCAGTCGACGTGACGGAAAAATGCCGATGCTGAAACGGAAATAAGAAACCGGTTTCACAAAATCATGAATAGTTAACATGCAATAAGCAAGAGAGTTAATTGTTCATTTTTTATATTTGTGAAACCGGTCACCTGAATATTTTTCCCGCCGATTGCGCAAGGACAATCGGCAAACGGTGCAGTACACTGCGTTGATTGCGTGTAAAGGGATGAAAATGATGACGACGATGCTGGAAGTGGCGAAGCGCGCCGGGGTTTCAAAAGCGACCGTTTCCCGCGTGCTTTCAGGTAATGGCTACGTCAGCCAGGAGACTAAAGATCGCGTGTTTCAGGCGGTAGAAGAGAGCGGTTACCGCCCAAACTTGCTGGCGCGCAATCTGTCGGCGAAGAGTACCCAGACGCTGGGACTGGTAGTGACTAATACGCTTTACCACGGCATTTATTTTAGTGAATTACTGTTTCATGCCGCGCGAATGGCGGAAGAGAAAGGGCGGCAGTTGCTATTGGCAGATGGCAAACATAGCGCCGAAGAAGAGCGCCAGGCGATTCAGTATCTGCTGGATTTGCGCTGCGACGCCATCATGATTTACCCGCGTTTTTTAAGCGTGGATGAGATTGATGACATCATTGACGCACACAGTCAGCCGATAATGGTGCTTAATCGCCGCCTGCGCAAAAACAGCAGCCATAGCGTCTGGTGCGATCATAAACAGACCAGCTTTAACGCCGTGGCAGAGTTGATAACCGCCGGACATCAGGAGATTGCTTTCCTTACCGGTTCGATGGATTCCCCCACCAGCATTGAACGCCTTGCCGGATATAAAGACGCGCTGGCGCAGCATGGTATTGCGTTCAATGAAAAACTTATCGCTAACGGTAAATGGACGCCCGCCAGCGGGGCCGAAGGGGTAGAAACGTTGCTCGAACGTGGGGCTAAATTTAGCGCGTTAGTTGCCAGTAACGACGATATGGCGATAGGTGCGATCAAAGCGTTACACGAGCGTGGCGTAGCGGTGCCAGAGCAGGTGTCAGTTATCGGATTCGATGATATCGCAATTGCCCCCTACATCGTTCCGGCGCTCTCCAGCGTAAAAATTCCGGTGACTGAGATGATTCAGGAAATTATTGGACGGCTGATTTTTATGCTCGATGGCGGGGATTTCTCACCGCCGAAAACCTTCAGCGGAAAACTGATCCGCCGCGACTCACTCATTGCTCTTTCGCAATAAATACTGTCATCACATGTCATCGTCACTAGTGTCGATGACATCGTTTTTCCTGCATTACAGAGTTTAATTTCCTTAAATAACAGTAAATTAAAAACTGGCATGATTTGTGAATGTATCGGCGCATTAACTGTTATTGCTGGAGAATTTGATGAACCGTTTCATCATTGCTGACGCGAGTAAATGTATTGGTTGTCGTACCTGTGAAGTGGCGTGCGTGGTTTCTCATCAGGAAAATCAGGACTGTGCATCGCTGACCCCGGAAACATTTTTACCGCGTATCCATGTCATTAAAGGTGTGAACATTTCCACGGCGACAGTTTGCCGTCAGTGTGAAGATGCACCGTGCGCTAACGTCTGCCCGAATGGTGCTATCAGCCGTGATAAAGGGTTTGTTCATGTGATGCAGGAACGTTGCATTGGTTGCAAAACCTGCGTTGTGGCTTGCCCGTATGGCGCGATGGAAGTGGTGGTACGTCCGGTGATTCGCAACAGCGGCGCAGGGCTTAACGTACGGGCTGACAAAGCCGAAGCCAATAAATGCGACCTCTGTAACCATCGTGAAGACGGCCCGGCGTGTATGGCTGCTTGCCCGACCCATGCGCTGATTTGTGTCGATCGCAATAAACTTGAACAACTGAGCGCAGAAAAACGCCGCCGTACGGCGCTGATGTTCTAAAAATCTTACAGAACTGTTCTGGCATCAAAGGAATTCCCGGAAATATTCGTAGAATACGGAGCGGGCGGTATCGCCGACCTGTGACTGCCGGATGCGACGCTGTCGTGTCCGGCTGGGCGGGTTACGCAATTCATGATGGCGGGAATAACTCAATGGCAAAAAACATATCTTGCGGTGTCCAACTGCGTATTCGTGGCAAAGTGCAGGGCGTCGGTTTTCGTCCGTTTGTCTGGCAGCTGGCACAGCAATTAAATCTTCACGGCGATGTCTGTAATGACGGCGATGGCGTAGAAGTCCGGCTGCTGGAAGCCCCGGAAACGTTTCTTGTTCAATTGCATCAGCACTGCCCGCCGCTGGCGCGTATTGATAGCGTCGAGCGTGAGCCGTTTATCTGGTCACAACTGCCCACCGAGTTCACTATCCGTCAGAGCACAGGCGGCGTCATGAATACGCAAATTGTTCCCGATGCCGCGACTTGTCCTGCCTGTCTTGCTGAAATGAATACCCCGGGCGAGCGGCGTTATCGTTATCCGTTTATCAACTGTACCCACTGCGGCCCACGTTTCACCATTATTCGCGCGATGCCTTACGACCGCCCGTTTACCGTGATGGCGGCGTTTCCGTTGTGTCCGGCTTGTGACAAAGAGTACCGCGACCCGCTCGATCGTCGCTTCCACGCCCAGCCGGTGGCCTGCCCGGAGTGTGGTCCCCATCTTGAATGGGTAAGTCATGGTGAACATGCAGAACAAGAGGCGGCATTACAGGCAGCTATCGCACAGTTAAAAATGGGCAACATTGTCGCCATCAAAGGGATTGGCGGATTTCATCTTGCCTGCGATGCACGTAACAGTAACGCGGTGGCGACACTTCGGGCGCGCAAACATCGCCCGGCGAAACCGCTGGCGGTCATGTTGCCAGTGGCTGACGGTTTACCAGACGCTGCGCGCCAGTTGCTTACCACGCCCGCCGCGCCGATTGTGCTGGTGGATAAAAAATATGTACCTGAGCTTTGTGATGATATCGCCCCTGGCCTTAACGAAGTCGGGGTAATGTTGCCTGCGAACCCGCTCCAGCATTTGCTGTTACAGGAACTGCAATGCCCGCTGGTGATGACCTCCGGCAACCTGAGCGGTAAACCACCGGCTATCAGCAACGAACAGGCGCTGGCGGATTTGCAGGGCATTGCCGACGGATTCTTGATACATAACCGCGACATCGTGCAGCGGATGGATGATTCGGTGGTGCGCGAAAGCGGCGAAATGCTGCGCCGTTCGCGGGGGTATGTGCCGGATGCGCTGGCTTTGCCTCCGGGCTTTAAAAATGTTCCGCCTGTGCTGTGTCTCGGCGCGGATCTGAAAAATACCTTCTGCCTGGTGCGCGGCGAACAAGCGGTGTTGAGTCAGCATCTGGGCGATTTAAGTGACGATGGCATCCAGATGCAGTGGCGCGAAGCGTTACGCCTGATGCAAAACATCTACGATTTCACTCCGCAATACGTTGTGCATGACGCGCATCCGGGCTATGTCTCCAGCCAGTGGGCGCGCGAAATGAATCTGCCGACGCAAACGGTGCTGCATCATCATGCCCACGCAGCGGCGTGTCTGGCAGAACACCTCTGGCCTCTGGATGGCGGAGATGTCATTGCGTTGACGCTCGACGGTATTGGTATGGGGGAGAACGGCGCTTTGTGGGGCGGCGAGTGTTTGCGGGTGAACTATCGTGAATGCCAGCACCTGGGCGGCTTGCCTGCGGTGGCGCTTGCTGGTGGCGATCTTGCCGCAAAGCAGCCGTGGCGAAACTTGCTGACGCAGTGCTTGCGTTTTGTGCCGGAGTGGCAGAGTTATCCCGAAACGGTAAGTGTGCAACAGCAAAACTGGAGCGTGCTGGCGCGGGCCATTGAGCGTGGAATCAATGCACCACTGGCGTCATCGTGTGGGCGGTTGTTCGATGCCGTAGCGGCGGCGCTGGGCTGTGCGCCAGCCACGTTAAGTTATGAAGGTGAAGCGGCTTGTGCTCTGGAGGCGCTGGCGACTTCGTGCCACGGCGTGACGCATCCGGTGACGATGCCGCTGGTGGACAATCAACTGGATCTCGCCACCTTCTGGCAGCAGTGGCTGAACTGGCAGGCTCCGGTTAATCAACGCGCGTGGGCGTTTCATGATGCGCTGGCGCAGGGGGTTGCCGCGTTGATGCGTGAGCAGGCCACGATGCGTGGTATCACTACACTGGTATTTAGCGGCGGAGTTATTCATAACCGTTTGCTGCGTGCACGTCTGGCGCATTATCTCGCTGATTTCACATTGCTCTTTCCACAGAGTTTACCGGCGGGCGATGGCGGGTTGTCTCTGGGGCAGGGGGTTATTGTTGCGGCGCGTTGGTTGGCAGGGGAAGTCCAGAACGGATAAAACGTGCTGCATTTGGACACCATTGCCGGATGCGGCGTGAACGCCTTATCCGGCCTACATATTCATCCCCGCAGGTCGGATAAGACGCGCTAGCGCCGCATCCGACATTTTGGGACAGTGCAATGCGACATAAACGTATTATGTGATCAACACATGCGTTCCCTGTAGGTCGGATAAGACGCGCCAGCGTCGCATCCGACATTTTGGGCACAGTAGCCCACCTACACCGGCAACGTTTTCAACAATCCAAACGCTTCTTTCATCCGATCCTCACTGACCACAAAGGCGCGAAGCTGGTCAGCATCGTCAACACCGCGCGCCACCATTCCCTGGCGTTCGGTATTAATGTGCCAGCGTAAATCCTGACGCTGGGTTTCGCCTGCCAGATGCAGCGGTAATTCTGGCGTTTTGATTTTCACCAGCATCGCCGGGAGTTTCAGCGGCGTGTTATTGCCGAGAAGATTTTTTGCCAGCACCATCGCGCTAAGTTGAATCGGCTGGAGGAACGGCAATACCTGACCGTTAATTTCCGCGCAATCGCCCAGCGCATAAATATCGGCATTACTGGTTTGCAGATAACTATCGACGCAAACGCCGCGATTAATCGTCAGCCCGGCGCGTCGTGCCAGGGCGGTTTCCGGGCGCAGTCCGGTGGCGGCAATTACCGCATCCACTTCGATGCAGCGCTGGCGGTCCAGCGTTGCCAGAATGCCAGAATCTGTTTTTTCCAGTCCTTGCAACTGAGATTTCAACAACAGATGAACGCCCATCTCCGTCAACCGATGCTGCAAGCGGCTGCTGACTTCCGGTGGCATTAACGACGCCAGAATACTGGCAGCGTTGTCGATTAGCGTGACCGCTTTGCCTGCCCGACAAAAATCCATCGCCAGTTCGCTACCAATCAAACCACCGCCAACAATCAACACGCGTCGGGCATCCCGCAGTTGTGTTTCACAGGCGCGATACTCTTGCTGACTATTTAACGTCAGCATTAACTCACGCCCGGGCACTGGCGGGACAAAGGCGCTGGCACCGGTTGCCAGCACTAACTTGTCGTATTGCCACTGATTATTCTGACTTTTAACCACATGGGCTTCGGCATCGATATCCGTTACCCAGGTGTGCGGAAACAGGCGCAGATTAAACTGCTCGGCAAATTCACCTGCCGTCTGGCGGGTAAGGTCGTCGGCACGTTGCCCCTGACTGATAACATGGCTGAGGTCAGGTTTGTTGTACTCATCCATGCTGTCGGCGGCAATCAGGGTTAATGGAATACAGGCGTCCTGTTTGCGAATATTTTTCACCAGTTGGCGGGCGGCGAAGCCCGAACCAATGATCACAATGCCGTTGCTCATTTTGCCTCCGATGCCAGTTCGTCAAAGACATCTTTGCCGAGAGAGCATTCCGGGCACAGGAAGTTATCCGGGACTTCACTCCACGGCGTTCCTGGCGCAACGTCCTGCATTGGCTCGCCTTTTGCCGGATCGTAAATCCACTGGCAGACGCTGCATTGCATCCGTGGGCCGAGGTCAGCCGTCGTGGCGGCAGAGGTTTCTTCTTTAACCACCGTATTCACCGTGCTCTGTGGCAGCGGCGCGAGCGCCCACTGACGGGCGATTTCGCGACCGTGTTCACGACATAACTCCAGAGCGTCCTGGTCTGGTCGCCATTTGGCTTTCAGGCTAAGCGACATTTCGAAACCCGCATCCTGCAGGCGCGTGGAAAGACGATCCACCGCACCGCCGCTCCAGCCGTGAGAGCCGAAAGCGCTGGCGCGTTTGTTACGGAAGCGTAATCCGGTCATCTCCTCCACCAGCCCGGCGATTTTCGGCATCATCACATTATTCATCGTAGAAGTGCCGACCAGTACGCCTTTTGAGCGGAAGACATTGGTCAGGATTTCGTTTTTATCGCTTCGGGCAACGTTGAAAATTTTCACCGCCACGCGTGGGTCGGTTTCCGCAATCCCCTGGGCGATAGCGTCAGCCATCATGCGGGTGTTATTCGACATGGTGTCGTAGAAAATGGTGATTCTGTCTTCCTGATAATCCGCCGCCCATTTCAGGTACAGCTCGACAATTTGCGTCGGGTTATCGCGCCATACCACGCCGTGAGAGGTCGCTATCATATCGACTGGCAAGTTAAAGCCCAGGATCTCGGTAATTTTCGGCGTTACCAGGCGGCTGAACGGCGTCAGGATATTGGCGTAGTAACGCTGGCACTGCTCGAAAAGCTCAGTCTGATCCACTTCATCGTTGAACAGATGCTCGTCGCAGTAGTGCTGACCGAAAGCATCGTTACTGAACAGCACCGCGTCGCCTGTCAGGTAAGTCATCATGCTGTCCGGCCAGTGCAGCATTGGCGTTTCGACAAAAATGAGTTGTTTGCCGTTGCCGATATCCAGCGTGTCGCCAGTTTTCACTACATTAAAATTCCACTCCGGATGATGGTGATGACCATTTATCGAGTCGATAGCGTTGGCTGTACAGTAGATCGGCGTATCGGGAATTTGCGCCATCAGTTCGGTCAGCGCTCCGGCGTGGTCTTCTTCTGCATGATTAATCACGATGTAATCGATATCCGCCAGATCGATTTCATTACGCAGGTTCTGCACAAATTCGCGGCTGAATTTATGGTCGACGGTGTCGATCAGCACGTTTTTTTCTTCGCGGATGAGGTAGCTGTTGTAGCTGCTGCCGCGCAGCGTTTTATATTCTGTACCGTGAAAATCACGCACTTCCCAGTCACGTTGACCAACCCAATGAATGTTATTTTTCACCACAATAGACATAGCAACCTCAATTTATTCAGCGTGTTCTAAAAAGATGTCTTGCTGATTGCAGATTGCGTGCCAGTTTTTTATCTAATTGTTTTTACTCTATAAATAAAATTATGCTCATTAATGAGTAGTCAAAATGACTATCAATCAAATGGTCGATATGACAATATCTATAGTCAAATTGACAGTGAGGCAAAGATGAGTTTTTCCGTTGATGTGCTGGCGAATATCGCCATCGAATTGCAGCGTGGGATTGGTCATCAGGATCGTTTTCAGCGCCTGATCACTACGCTGCGTCAGGTGCTGGAGTGCGATGCGTCTGCGTTGCTACGTTACGACTCGCGGCAGTTTATTCCGCTTGCCATCGACGGGCTGGCGAAGGATGTACTCGGTAGACGCTTTGCGCTGGAAGGGCATCCACGGCTGGAAGCGATTGCCCGCGCGGGTGATGTGGTGCGCTTTCCCGCAGACAGCGAATTGCCCGATCCTTATGACGGTCTGATTCCAGGGCAGGAGAGTCTGAAGGTTCACGCCTGCGTTGGTTTGCCGTTGTTTGCCGGGCAAAACCTGATCGGTGCCTTGACGCTCGACGGGATGCAGCCCGATCAGTTCGATGTTTTCAGCGACGAAGAGTTACGCCTGATTGCTGCGCTGGCGGCGGGAGCGTTAAGCAATGCGTTACTGATTGAACAACTGGAAAGCCAGAATATGCTGCCAGGCGATGCCGCGCCGTTTGAAGCGGTGAAACAGACGCAGATGATTGGTTTGTCCCCAGGCATGACGCAATTGAAAAAAGAGATTGAGATTGTGGCGGCATCCGATCTCAACGTTTTAATTAGCGGTGAGACGGGAACCGGTAAGGAGCTGGTGGCGAAAGCGATTCATGAAGCCTCGCCACGGGCGGTGAATCCGCTGGTCTATCTCAACTGTGCCGCACTGCCGGAAAGTGTGGCGGAAAGTGAGTTGTTCGGGCATGTGAAAGGGGCGTTTACTGGTGCTATCAGTAACCGCAGCGGGAAGTTTGAAATGGCGGATAACGGCACGCTGTTTCTCGATGAGATCGGCGAGTTGTCGTTGGCATTGCAGGCCAAGCTGCTGAGGGTGTTGCAGTATGGCGATATTCAACGCGTTGGCGATGACCGCAGTTTGCGGGTCGATGTGCGCGTGCTGGCGGCGACTAACCGTGACTTACGCGAAGAGGTACTGGCAGGGCGATTTCGCGCTGACTTGTTCCACCGCCTGAGCGTGTTTCCACTTTCAGTGCCGCCGCTGCGTGAGCGGGGCGATGATGTCATTCTGCTGGCGGGGTATTTCTGCGAGCAGTGTCGTTTGCGGCTGGGGCTCTCCCGCGTGGTATTAAGTGCCGGAGCGCGAAATTTACTGCAACACTACAATTTTCCGGGAAACGTGCGCGAACTGGAACATGCTATTCATCGGGCGGTAGTATTGTCGAGAGCCACCCGCAGCGGCGATGAAGTGATTCTTGAGGCGCAACATTTTGCTTTTCCTGAGGTGACGTTGCCGCCGCCAGAAGCGGCGGCGGTGCCCGTTGTTAAGCAAAATCTGCGTGAAGCGACAGAAGCGTTCCAGCGTGAAACCATTCGTCAGGCACTGGCGCAAAATCATCACAACTGGGCCGCCTGTGCGCGGATGCTGGAAACCGACGTCGCCAACCTGCATCGGCTGGCGAAACGTCTGGGGCTGAAGGATTAAATAATCCCGGCCTGATAGAAATCCTGCAGGTTAATTGCGCCGGTGAGTTTGCCGTTTTCATCCACTACCGGTGCGGCGGTGATTTTTCGTTTCATCAGGATTTCTTTGGCGTCGATGGCACGGCTTTGCGATTGCAACGTGGTGCCGTCGACCGTCATCGCTTCATTGACTGGCGTGGTGAGTGCGCCGCCGCCAACCAGCCAGCGACGTAAATCACCGTCGGTAAAGACGCCTTTCACCAGTCGTTGATCATCGCACACTGCCACCAGACCTAAACCGGTGCGGCTAAGTTCCAGCATCGCGTCCATCACGCTGGCGGTTAACGCTACCTGCGGGATGGCATCGTCACGACGCATAAGATGATGCACTTTGTTCAGCAAGCGAGCGCCCAGTGCCCCGGCTGGGTGGGAGCGGGCAAAATCTTCTTCATTAAAACCACGCGCCTGCATGACTGCCATCGCCAGCGCGTCGCCCATCATCAGGGTATTCACGGTGCTGGAGGTCGGCGCAAGGTGCATCGGGCAGGCTTCGCGTTCTACGGAGATATCCAGCACCGCTTTCGCCGCCAGGCCCAGCGGTGACGTCGGTTTTCCGGTCATTGCCAGCAGCGCGATAGATTTGTCTTCCAGACGCGGAATAATGAGATCCAGTTCCTTCGCGCCACCGGAATAAGAGATAAACAGCATCACATCGCGGCTTTCAATCATCCCCAGATCGCCGTGCAGTGCTTCTGCCGGATGGACAAAAAAAGCCGGTGTGCCGGTGCTGGCAAGCGTTGCGGCGATTTTCTTACCAATGTGGCCCGATTTGCCAATTCCCGAAACCACCACTTTGCCTTCGCAGTGCAGGATGATATTGGCGGCGCGAACGAAATCATCGCCCAGACGTTCCGGTAAATGGCTTGCTTCCTGCAACTCCAGCATTAACGTCTGACGTCCCGCGTTCAGTAGTGCTTCACTCATTGCTCTCTCCGGTTATGATCACGTCGATCCCTTTTTCTTCCAGCGCCTGACGAAACGCTGGATCGATACCTGCGTCGGTAATCAGCTTATCGACGCTTTCAAGACTACAAACCACGTTGGGGCTTTTACGACCAAACTTCGATGAGTCAGCCATCAAAATCACTTCGCGCGCGGCATTGCACATCGCCTTACTGACGGTATAAACCTCGTTGAACGTGGTTACGCCCGCATTGAGATCGATGCCGTCGGTGCCCATAAACAATTTATCGAAGGTGAAATGCTCGAAGGCATTCTCTGCCAGTTGCCCGTGAAATGAGGCCGATTTTTTACGAAATGTTCCGCCTGGCATCAGGATAGTTTGTTCGTTATCCAGTTCGGATAGCGCATTGACGATATGCAGACTGTTGGTCATCACCGTGATGTTATTAAAACGTGAGAGCAGAGGCACCATCTGCAACACGGTACTGCCAGCATCAAGAATTATTGAGTCGCCATCATGAATAAAACCAACGGCAGCTTCTGCAATCAGCTCTTTCTTGTGGGTGTTGATAAGCGTTTTATGATCGATAGGCGGATCGGATTCCTCTTTGTTCAACACCACGCCGCCATAAGTACGAATGACGGTTCCGGCATGTTCCAGAATGACCAGATCTTTGCGAATGGTTGTGCCTGTGGTGTCAAAGTATTGCGCCAATTCTTCAACCGAGCATTTACCCTGCTTTTGCAGATACTCCAGAATGGCGGCCTGACGCTGACGAGGTTTCATGGGCGTGATTACCTGATTTAGGTTTCAAAATGATAACTTCGCAAGCTAGTAACATTCACAACGAAATTATCCACGTTTCAGTTTAAGCGCCAATGATAGAGCATTCTGTGATAGTGGATCATGGGGAAAGATCACATCGGGCTGTAAATCACCCGCATGCATGCCGGTAATTGCGGGAATTTTTTGCGGTCGGGCGAAGACGGTCAGTCCTTTCATAAACAAGGTGTCGACGATGCGCTGCTGATCGTCCAGCGCAATAGCGACCACGACCCGTGGTTTAAAGCGTCCGCTGGAACGTCCCACGCCAACGCGCCCTTGTTGGCATAGCGTGTCGAAGGCACGGTTAAAACGAGAAATTTGCCAACCGCCTAAGGCCAGTTGCGCACACCAGGCGATAACGGCGACGGTGATGAGTGCGGATACCATAACTTCTCCGTGATGTAGTGGCGGAAGTCCTGTAGGCCTGATAAGCGTAGCGCATCAGGCATTCTATTAGTCGCGCGGAGATCCTTAAAAGATCTCCGCTGTTGATCAGAACATCACCTGACCGCCGGTGACATTGATCGACTGACCAGTGCAGTACGACGCCTTAGGACTGGCGTAGAACAGCAGCATATTCAGCACATCCTGATAATCGCAGCCGCGTTTGAGCGGTACTTTATCGATGTAATACTGCTCGACTTGCTCCGGTTTGATACCCAGCTTGGTCGCGTATTGTGGCAACAGTGACTGGAACATAGGCGATTTCAGCAGGTTACCGAGCATCAGGGAATGCACCGTAATGCCGTACTCCGCCAGATCCAGCGCCAGTGATTGAGTCAGCCCTACGCCACCAAATTTCGCGGCGCTGTAGCCAGAGTTGTGTTTGCTGCCCACTTTGCCGGATTTCGAGTTGATCTGAATAATGCGACCCTGAATCCCGTCGCGAATCATCAAACGCGAAAATTCACGGGCACACAGGAAATAACCCACCAGATTCACCTGTAGCGAACGGTCAAAATCGCCGAGCTGGAAGTCGCTGATAAAGGCTGCTTTTGCTATTCCGGCGCTGTAGACCAGCAAATCCACGCGACCAAAGATTTCATCTACCCCACGAGAAAGCGCCAGAACGCTTTGCTCGCTGGTGGCGTCAGCACCAAAACCGTACGCTGTTCCTTCACCATATTCGGCGTTAATTTCTTGTGCCACATTTGCGGCTTTGTCGCTCTGAATATCGACAACCGCCACGCGATACCCCTCGGCAGCCAGACCGTGGCACAGGAACGCGCCTAAGGTTTGCCCACCACCGATGACAACGGCAACCTGATTCATTTTTTACTCCTTAACAGATTCAAACTTCAAAACCGATCCCGGCGCGATATCGTCGGGTACAGGGCCTGCCACATGGACAGTGCCCGGAAATTCCGCTTCGCTTAAACCATCGAAGCGCAGGGTGACATGACCCAGTTCGCGAAGGTTGTCTTCCGCCACGCTGCCAACGGCGGTCACCGGATAGCGATGCTGCCCGAGAGAAAATTGCAAACCGGGATGGAGTGCACCTTTCAACTCGCCGTGGCAATGAATGAAGCAATACTCTTCGAGATCCGCAGGCGCGCCTTCACGAAAGGTGATGAGCATCTGGTCGCTGAGGGCGTCAGTGGCACTCGCGCCAATACGGGTGATGGTGGTCTGATAAATAACGGTCATGTTTCAGCCTCTATTGATAGATAAAACCGGAGACAAACCAGGCGATCAGTACAGTTGGCGCGCCGGTTAAAAAGCGGCTCACCAGAACAGAAGGGACACCGACGCGAACCGTTTCCTGACGAGCTTCCGCCAGCGACAAACCGACCGGGATGAAGTCGCAGGCCGCCTGCGCGTTGATGGCAAACAGTGCCGGTAAAGCCAGATGCGGCGGAATATTGCCGAGACCAATCTGCACGCCAATCAATACGCCGATAACCTGTGCGATAACTGCGCCTGGGCCGAGGAAAGGTGAAAGCAGCGGGAAGGAGCAGATGAGCGCCAGCATGACCAGACCCAGTGGATGGCTCGCCAGCGGAGCAAGACCGTGGGCAATCCAGTCGCCAAGACCGGAAGCCATAATGATGCCGATAAGCGCCGAGACGAACGCCATAAACGGCAGAATGGTTTTTAATACAGTGTCGATGGTGTCACGGCCAGACTGGAACAGCACGGCAACGGCAGAACCCATACCCATTCCCACCTTCGCCAGTAAACCATCGCTTTGTTCGGTGATTTTCTTGCTGGTGTCATAGTCACGGCCCACGGAAGAGGGTTGTGGTGTCGCATCACCCACTACAGTGATGTTTTCTTCTTTTACGCCAGAGACATAAATATCTTCCACAATGTACTGCGCCAGCGGGCCGGACTTGCCCGTCGAGTGGATATTAATGGTGGGAATACGCCGTTTCGGATAGATGCCGCAGCGTAATGTGCCGCCACAGTCGATTACCGCGACACCAATTTCCGCCTCCGCGGGTTCACCTTCTTTAAATCCGTCAATAGCCTGCCAGCCAGTAAGCTGTGCCAGTTTGTCAACAATCGCAGGCCGGGTACCGGCGGTGATATAGACGATTTTTTTGCCCGGCGTGGCTTCCAGCTCAAGCGGGCCGCCCCAGCCACCCGTTCCTTTTTCGATCCGAATGCGTGTCATGATGTTGCTCCTGCCAGACGAACTTTTTGTTCAAGTTGAATGCCCATCTTTTTCTCGAAAATGGCGGTGGTCAGATCGGTTACCCAGCCGCGGAAGAAGTTGGTGACCAGACCAACCAGCAGATAGCTCACCGCCAGTGGGCCAAGTGGCAGATTCAGTGTTGTCAGACCGCTGGCAATGCCGAGATAAACAAACAGTTCGCCAGGGTTGATATGGGGGAAGAGGCCATTCATTGAGTGGCAGCTATAAGAGGCCGCCGCGTAATAGCTGGGTTTGTACTTTTCCGGCATAAAGCGACCAAGACTTAAGGTCATCGGGTTACAAAAGACAAACGTACCAATGCACGGTAGCAGCAGATAACGGGAAACAGGGTTACCGGCGCAACGTTGAGCAAATCGTTCAATACGATGCTGACCGATAAAATTAATCAATGCGTTCATGATAACCAGCAGGCTAATTAACAGCGGAAGAATGCCGGTTACCATCCCGGTAAACACTTCTCCGCCTTTCTGGAACAGCCCGATGAACCACTCTGCGCCATGAGTAATGGTTTCTATCATTGTTCTCTCCTTCAGTATTTATTGTTTTATTACCAAACGGCAATCTAATCTAATCAGATTGAAAGATTTAAAAGTGTTATTTTGATCGCAAAATGAAAGATAAATATTTTATTTTGAAAGTTTGTATAAAGAAGGTAGTGAGGAGAATGAGTTGAGTTATGTAAAGTCCGTATCGGGCAGTGACTACCGCTTCCTTGTGCGGGGCGGGATGCTTTACCATACTTGCCCCTGGTTGAATCTGTTAAATGGACCCCTCATGTTCAAGCGTCGTTATGTAACATTGCTTCCCCTTTTTGTGTTGCTTGCCGCCTGTAGCAGCAAGCCAAAACCTACTGAGACTGAAACGACCACCGGAACGCCGTCTGGCGGCTTCCTGCTTGAGCCGCAGCACAATGTGATGCAGATGGGCGGTGACTTCGCCAATAACCCGAATGCCCAGCAGTTCATCGACAAAATGGTGAACAAACACGGTTTCGATCGTCAGCAGTTGCAGGAAATTCTCTCCCAGGCGAAACGTCTGGATTCGGTACTGCGGCTGATGGATAACCAGGCACCAACCACATCGGTGAAACCGCCATCAGGTCCGAACGGCGCATGGCTGCGTTATCGCAAAAAATTTATTACGCCGGACAACGTGCAGAACGGTGTGGTTTTCTGGAATCAGTATGAAGATGCGTTGAATCGCGCGTGGCAGGTGTATGGTGTACCGCCGGAAATTATCGTCGGGATTATCGGCGTTGAAACCCGCTGGGGGCGCGTGATGGGGAAAACTCGCATCCTCGATGCGTTGGCAACGCTGTCATTTAACTACCCACGCCGCGCGGAGTATTTTTCTGGCGAGCTGGAAACCTTCCTGCTGATGGCGCGCGACGAGCAGGACGATCCGCTCAATCTGAAAGGTTCCTTTGCCGGGGCGATGGGCTACGGTCAGTTTATGCCGTCGTCTTACAAACAATATGCGGTAGATTTCAGCGGCGACGGGCATATCAACCTGTGGGATCCGGTTGATGCGATCGGTAGCGTGGCGAATTATTTCAAAGCGCACGGCTGGGTGAAAGGCGATCAGGTCGCGGTAATGGCAAACGGTCAGGCTCCAGGCTTGCCAAATGGCTTCAAAACCAGGTACAGCATTTCGCAGCTTGCCGCGGCAGGTTTAACGCCACAGCAGCCGCTGGGCAACCATCAACAAGCCAGCCTGCTGCGTCTGGATGTTGGCACCGGCTACCAGTACTGGTACGGTCTGCCGAACTTCTACACCATTACCCGTTATAACCACAGCACCCATTACGCAATGGCGGTCTGGCAGTTAGGACAAGCCGTGGCGCTGGCGCGCGTACAGTAACTATTTGCAAGAGGGGGGCGTGAGCTTCCCTCTGGCTAATCAGCTTTTTTCTGAATCCTCCTCGTAAAATTGCAACGCCAACACCATCTTCCTGACGAAAGTGTTATCTTGTCCGGCATAAATTTTTGACTGACAGAGGTTGTGATGACTGACAGTGAACTGATGCAGTTAAGCGAACAGGTTGGACTGGCGCTGAAAGCCCGTGGCGCAACCGTAACAACTGCTGAGTCTTGTACCGGCGGTTGGGTAGCGAAAGTGATTACCGATATTGCCGGCAGTTCCGCCTGGTTTGAACGCGGATTTGTCACCTACAGTAACGAAGCAAAAGCGCAAATGATCGGTGTACGCGAAGAGACGCTGGCGCAGCATGGCGCGGTGAGCGAACCTGTCGTGGTGGAAATGGCGATAGGCGCACTGAAAGCGGCTCGTGCTAATTACGCCGTGTCTATTAGTGGTATCGCCGGGCCGGATGGCGGCAGTGAAGAGAAGCCTGTCGGCACCGTCTGGTTTGCTTTTGCCACTGCCCGTGGTGAAGGCATTACCCGGCGGGAATGCTTCAGCGGTGACCGTGATGCGGTGCGTCGTCAGGCTACTGCGTATGCATTGCAGACCTTGTGGCAACAATTTCTACAAAACACTTGATACTGTATGAGCATACAGTATAATTGCTTCAACAGAACATATTGACTATCCGGTATTACCCGGCATGACAGGAGTAAAAATGGCTATCGACGAAAACAAACAGAAAGCGTTGGCGGCAGCACTGGGCCAGATTGAGAAACAATTTGGTAAAGGCTCCATCATGCGCCTGGGTGAAGACCGTTCCATGGATGTGGAAACCATCTCTACCGGTTCGCTTTCACTGGATATCGCGCTTGGGGCAGGTGGTCTGCCGATGGGCCGTATCGTCGAAATCTACGGACCAGAATCTTCCGGTAAAACCACGCTGACGTTGCAGGTGATCGCCGCAGCGCAGCGCGAAGGTAAAACCTGTGCGTTTATCGATGCTGAACACGCGCTGGACCCAATCTACGCACGTAAACTGGGCGTCGATATCGACAACCTGCTGTGCTCCCAGCCGGACACTGGCGAGCAGGCACTGGAAATCTGTGATGCCCTGGCACGTTCTGGCGCAGTAGACGTTATCGTCGTTGACTCCGTGGCGGCACTGACGCCGAAAGCGGAAATCGAAGGTGAAATCGGCGACTCTCACATGGGCCTTGCGGCACGTATGATGAGCCAGGCGATGCGTAAGCTGGCGGGTAACCTGAAGCAGTCCAACACGCTGCTGATCTTCATCAACCAGATCCGTATGAAAATTGGTGTGATGTTCGGTAACCCGGAAACCACTACTGGTGGTAACGCGCTGAAATTCTACGCCTCTGTTCGTCTCGACATCCGTCGTATCGGCGCGGTGAAAGAGGGCGAAAACGTGGTGGGTAGCGAAACCCGCGTGAAAGTGGTGAAGAACAAAATCGCTGCGCCGTTTAAACAGGCTGAATTCCAGATCCTCTACGGCGAAGGTATCAACTTCTACGGCGAGCTGGTTGACCTGGGCGTGAAAGAGAAGCTTATCGAGAAAGCAGGCGCGTGGTACAGCTACAAAGGTGAGAAGATCGGTCAGGGTAAAGCGAATGCGACTGCCTGGCTGAAAGATAACCCAGAAACCGCGAAAGAGATCGAGAAGAAAGTACGTGAGTTGCTGCTGAGCAACCCGAACTCAACGCCGGATTTCTCTGTAGATGACAGCGAAGGCGTAGCAGAAACTAACGAAGATTTTTAATCGTCTTGTTTGATACACAAGGGTCGCATCTGCGGCCCTTTTGCTTTTTTAAGTTGTAAGGATATGCCATGACAGAATCAACATCCCGTCGCCCGGCATATGCTCGCCTGTTGGATCGTGCGGTACGCATTCTGGCGGTGCGCGATCACAGTGAGCAAGAACTGCGACGTAAACTCGCGGCACCGATTATGGGCAAAAATGGCCCGGAAGAGATTGATGCCACGGCAGAAGATTACGAGCGCGTTATTGCCTGGTGCCATGAACATGGCTATCTTGATGACAGCCGATTTGTTGCGCGCTTTATCGCCAGCCGTAGCCGCAAAGGTTATGGACCTGCGCGTATTCGTCAGGAACTGAATCAGAAAGGTATTTCCCGCGAAGCGACAGAAAAAGCGATGCGTGAATGTGACATCGACTGGTGCGCACTGGCGCGCGATCAGGCGACGCGAAAATATGGCGAACCTTTGCCAACTGTCTTTTCAGAAAAAGTTAAGATCCAGCGTTTTCTGCTCTATCGTGGCTATCTGATGGAAGATATCCAGGATATTTGGCGAAATTTTGCCGACTGAACGCATACGGGATTTTACTTCCCAGTCAAGAAAACTTATCTTATTCCCACTTTTCAGTTACCAGCCGGGCGGTTAACGACACGCAACGGCTGGTAGCGATATTTCGTTAGCTTGATTTCAGGATAATTATGAGCAAGAGCACCGCTGAGATCCGTCAGGCGTTTCTCGACTTTTTCCATAGTAAGGGACATCAGGTAGTTGCCAGCAGCTCCCTGGTACCCCATAACGACCCAACTTTGTTGTTTACCAACGCCGGGATGAACCAGTTCAAGGATGTGTTCCTTGGGCTCGACAAGCGTAATTATTCCCGCGCTACCACTTCCCAACGCTGCGTGCGTGCGGGTGGTAAACACAACGACCTGGAAAACGTCGGTTACACCGCGCGTCACCATACCTTCTTCGAAATGCTGGGCAACTTCAGCTTCGGCGACTATTTCAAACACGATGCCATTCAGTTTGCATGGGAACTGCTGACCAGCGAAAAATGGTTTGCCCTGCCGAAAGAGCGTCTGTGGGTTACCGTCTATGAAAGCGACGACGAAGCCTACGAAATCTGGGAAAAAGAAGTAGGGATCCCGCGCGAACGTATTATTCGCATCGGCGATAACAAAGGTGCGCCATACGCATCTGACAACTTCTGGCAGATGGGTGACACTGGTCCGTGCGGCCCGTGCACCGAAATCTTCTACGATCACGGCGACCACATTTGGGGCGGCCCTCCGGGAAGTCCGGAAGAAGACGGCGACCGCTACATTGAGATCTGGAACATCGTCTTCATGCAGTTCAACCGCCAGGCCGATGGCACGATGGAACCGCTGCCGAAACCGTCTGTAGATACCGGTATGGGTCTGGAACGTATTGCTGCGGTGCTGCAACACGTTAACTCTAACTATGACATCGACCTGTTCCGCACGTTGATCCAGGCGGTAGCGAAAGTCACTGGCGCGACCGATCTGAGCAATAAATCGCTGCGCGTAATCGCTGACCACATTCGTTCTTGTGCGTTCCTGATCGCGGATGGCGTAATGCCGTCCAATGAAAACCGTGGTTATGTACTGCGTCGTATCATTCGTCGCGCAGTGCGTCACGGTAATATGCTCGGCGCGAAAGAAACCTTCTTCTACAAACTGGTTGGTCCGCTAATCGACGTTATGGGCTCTGCGGGTGAAGACCTGAAACGCCAGCAGGCGCAGGTTGAGCAGGTGCTGAAGACTGAAGAAGAGCAGTTTGCCCGTACTCTGGAGCGCGGTCTGGCGCTGCTGGATGAAGAGCTGGCAAAACTTTCTGGTGATACGCTGGATGGTGAAACTGCTTTCCGTCTGTACGACACCTACGGCTTCCCGGTTGACCTGACGGCTGACGTTTGCCGTGAGCGCAACATCAAAGTTGACGAAGCTGGTTTTGACGCAGCAATGGAAGAGCAGCGTCGTCGTGCGCGCGAAGCCAGCGGCTTTGGTGCAGATTACAACGCAATGATCCGTGTTGACAGTGCATCTGAATTTAAAGGCTATGACCATCTGGAACTGAACGGCAAAGTGACTGCGCTGTTTGTTGATGGTAAATCGGTTGATGCCATCAATGCAGGCCAGGAAGCTGTGGTCGTGCTGGATCAAACGCCATTCTATGCGGAATCCGGCGGTCAGGTTGGTGATAAAGGCGAACTGAAAGGCGCTAACTTCTCCTTCGCGGTGGAAGATACGCAGAAATACGGCCAGGCGATTGGTCACATCGGTAAACTTGCTGTGGGTTCTCTGAAAGTGGGCGACGCTGTGCAGGCTGATGTTGATGAGGCTCGTCGCGCCCGTATTCGTCTGAATCACTCCGCAACGCACCTGATGCACGCTGCGCTGCGCCAGGTTCTGGGTACTCATGTATCGCAGAAAGGTTCACTGGTTAACGACAAAGTGCTGCGCTTCGACTTCTCACACAACGAAGCGATGAAACCAGAAGAGATTCGTGCGGTCGAAGACCTGGTGAACGCGCAGATTCGCCGTAACTTGCCGATCGAAACCAACATCATGGATCTCGAAGCGGCGAAAGCGAAAGGTGCGATGGCGCTGTTTGGCGAGAAGTATGATGAGCGCGTACGCGTGCTGAGCATGGGTGATTTCTCCACCGAGTTGTGTGGCGGTACTCACGCCAGCCGCACTGGTGATATTGGTCTGTTCCGCATCATCTCTGAATCGGGTACTGCTGCAGGCGTTCGTCGTATCGAAGCGGTAACCGGAGAAGGCGCTATCGCCACCGTTTATGCAGACAGCGATCGCTTAAGCGAAGTCGCGCATCTGCTGAAAGGCGATAGCAATAATCTGGCTGATAAAGTGCGTTCAGTACTGGAACGTACGCGTCAGCTGGAAAAAGAGTTACAACAGCTTAAAGAACAAGCTGCCGCACAGGAGAGCGCAAATCTTTCCAGTAAGGCAATTGATGTTAATGGTGTTAAGCTGTTGGTTAGCGAGCTTAGCGGTGTTGAGCCGAAAATGTTGCGTACCATGGTTGACGATTTAAAAAATCAGCTGGGGTCGACAATTATCGTGCTGGCAACGGTAGCCGAAGGTAAGGTTTCTCTGATTGCAGGCGTATCTAAGGACGTCACAGATCGTGTGAAAGCAGGGGAACTGATTGGTATGGTCGCTCAGCAGGTGGGCGGCAAGGGTGGTGGACGTCCTGACATGGCGCAAGCCGGTGGTACGGATGCTGCGGCCTTACCTGCAGCGTTAGCCAGTGTGAAAGGCTGGGTCAGCGCGAAATTGCAATAATATAAGCGTCAGGCAATGCCGTGGACTCGCTTCACGGCATTCGCATTAACGCTATCGACAACGATAAAGTCAGGTTGAAGTTGTGTATATCGGCTAAACTTAGGTTTAACAGAATGTAATGCCATGACTGCTTAGATGTAATGTGTTTGTCATTGCTTACTTTTTGGCGTTATATGATGGATAATGCCGGGATACAGAGAGACCCGACTCTTTTAATCTTTCAAGGAGCAAAGAATGCTGATTCTGACTCGTCGAGTTGGTGAGACCCTCATGATTGGGGATGAGGTCACCGTGACAGTTTTAGGGGTAAAGGGCAACCAGGTACGTATTGGCGTAAATGCCCCGAAGGAAGTTTCTGTTCACCGTGAAGAGATCTACCAGCGTATCCAGGCTGAAAAATCCCAGCAGTCCAGTTACTAATCTTTCCGCGTCTCATCTTTATCGGTGAGACGCACCCTCAAGATTTCTCTTTCACTCCATTGTCTTTTCGCTTTACTCCCGTTCATTCAACTTAAGTCTCCATTTTTTTGCATTACTGCTATCTGTCAGACCTCCGTTTTTCTGTTGATAAAACACTCTTTTTGACGTTTTTACAGACTAATTGAGCGTGAAGTGTGCAAACGATAAAAGTGTGGGAAAAATTGTTTGACTTATAAGTCTCAGAAAGTAATATGTGCGCCACGCAGCGACGATGAGCGATAAACAAGTTCTTCGAAGCACTCGTAAGAGGCGTGTGGTGAGGTGGCCGAGAGGCTGAAGGCGCTCCCCTGCTAAGGGAGTATGCGGTCAAAAGCTGCATCCGGGGTTCGAATCCCCGCCTCACCGCCATTTGCATCCGTAGCTCAGCTGGATAGAGTACTCGGCTACGAACCGAGCGGTCGGAGGTTCGAATCCTCCCGGATGCACCAT
>ENA-UOJK01000393-UOJK01000393.1-human-gut-metagenome-genome-assembly--contig:-C116-NODE-393-length-43694-cov-9.899814_pt1 | contig 43694 bp, 35 predicted proteins | sample MGYA00242348_ERZ723895 | MGnify/ENA metagenome assembly ERZ723895
AAGCCTCCGGCCGAAGCCGGAGGCTTTGCGCTTATTTCTCGCTGACGCTTTTCAGGGCGGTGGGCAGGCTGCCATCCAGCAGCAGGATGCACCGGCGCAGATCGTCGCCGATGTTCTCCGGCATGCCGGATTCGATCCAGTCGAACACGCCGCTCAGCAGGCCCCGGGCATAGAACCGGGACACGAACTCCAGGTCCCCCTGGGTCACGTCCAGGCCCACAGCCGCCTGATCCACGATGCGGCGGATCACCGGGCCGTAGCCCTGCATCAGATAGCGCTCCAGATCCCGCCGGTTCACGGAGCGGTAGGCATTCATCACCAGGTGACGCTTGCTGCGCAGCACGTCCGTGATGGTGCGCAGCTCCTGCCGCCAGTCGCTGCCGTTGCTGCGGATGCTCTGGGCCAGGGCGGCAGCCTCCCGGTCAAAGATCCAGCGCATCAGGTCGTACACATCGTGAAAATGATAGTAAAACGTCTGGCGGTTCACACCGCACCGGGCCACAATGTCCTTGACGGTGATCTTTTCCAGGGTTTTTGTCTCCAGCAGCTGGCACAGGGCTTCCGCCAGGTCATGCTTTGCATTCATGGGCAGCAGTCCTCCTTACATAATGCCGGATTTTTCCTTGCTGCGGGCGATGAGCCGGTTCAGGGGCCGGGCCGGGTAATACAGCACCATCCCCAGCACCGCAAACAGCACGCACATAGCCGCCATCACAGCCAGATTCTTCCAGTACACGTTCTCATACCGTCCGGCGATGGTCTCCCGGAGCATGTCCATGCCATAGTGGAAGGGCATGAACTTATACAGCGTCTGGAAGATCCCGGGCAGCACGTCGATGGGATAGACGCCGCCGGAGCCCGCCACCTGGATGACCATGATGATGACGGAGGCCGCCATGCCGATGTTGTCCAGGGCATAGACCAGGGCATAGTTCATCATGGTGAAGTTCAGGCTGCACACGCAGCACGCCAGCAGGAACAGCCCCGGATACGGGCATTGGATGCCGATGTAGTAAATGCAGCCGAGGCCCGTGACCAGGGCCTGGATCATACCGATCAGGAAAAACAGCTGATACCGGCCGAAGAACCGCTGCCAGGGGCGCAGCCGGGAGAGCCCCGGCATGGGGGCGTTCACATGGAGCATGGTGGCCGTCAGCAGAGAGCCCACGAACAGGGCCAGCATGATGTAATACGGCGCCATGGAGCTGCCGTAGCTGGTGATCTCGTATACCGGCACCGTCTCCATGGACACGGGGTCGGACAGGTAGTCCGCCAGGCCCTCGGGGTCGTTTTCCAGCACCTCCACAAAGCGGCGGAAGCCGTCGCTGGTGACGATGCGGTCCATATCCTGGGCCAGCTGGCCCAGGTCGCCCCGCAGGGTGGACGACAGCTGGATGGCCCCGCTCAGGGTGGTGCCTGTGGACTGGATGGCCTCCTGATACCGGGTCAGCTTATCGCCCAGGGCCGACAGATTGCCGGATACGCTGTCAAACACGCTCTGTAGGGTCTGGAGCTTTTCCGTCACATCCCGATTCAGCTCCTCCAGCCGCTGGTTCACGCTGCCGCTGATGCGCAGGGCCGCCTCCCGCAGCTCCTGGCGGAGCGCATCCACCTTGGCCTGTACCTCCTGGCGCCAGGTCTCCAGCTGGCCGGGGTCCTCCAGCGTTTTCAGCAGGTCCCGCAGCTCGCCGATGCGGTAAATGGCGTTGCCCAGCCGCTCCTGAACGGCGGGATAACCGGCGGCAAAGTCCCGCAGCTTTTCCAGTCGCTGCTGCTGCTCCGCCAGCCGCTGGTCCAGCTGCTGGGCAGGACCGGCCAGAAAGCCCGCCACATCCTCCGCCGTTCCCACGGCGGCGGCAATGTCGTCGGCGATGACGTCGATCTGGGCGTCGATATCCTCCAGCTGCCGGGCGATCTCGGCCTCCGTCTCGTTCAGGCGGCCGATGCCCCGGTCCAGGGCGTCCTGGATGCCGGACAGGTCATTGCCGCTGACGATGCTGTCCAGGTCGCCGGTGACCACCCCGGCGCAGGCCAGGATGCTGTCCGTCTGGTCCGCCAGGGTCTGCATGGCCGTCAGCGTTTCCTCCAGGGTGCGCAGGCTGTCCTGGGCGCTGCTGAGCTTTTCAATGACCCCCTGGGACACGTCGTCCGCATCCAGGCCCAGAGCCCTGCACACGGAGCTGACGGTGGTGACGGCGTTGGTCACCGTCTCCACCACGGTGGCGTTGATCTCGTCCTGAACGGCGGTCTTGGCCTTGTTGGTGATCTTGGGGGCGATGGCGTTTTTCTTCTCGTTTTCGTAATACTCGATCTGGGGGTGCCGCAGGTCCGTGTCCAGAATGCTGACGAAGTCCCCGGTGAAGTCTGCGGGAACGATCAGGGCGGCGTAGTACCTGCCGGACCGGACACCCTCCAGGGCCTCCTCCCGGCTGTCTACAAAGTCCCAGCCCATCTGGTTGTTGCTTTTCAGGCCGTCCAGCACCATGGACCCGATGTTCAGCTTCAGGCCCAGCAGCTCATAGCCCTCATCCTCGCTGGTAACGGCCACGCGGATATTGGACGTGGCGTCGGGGCCGTAGGGGTCCCAGTTGGAAAAAATGTTGAACCATGCATACAGGCACGGGATCAGGCACAGGCCCATGATGACCACCACGGCCACCACGCTGGCGCTGATGCGCTGCCAGTCGGCCCGGAAAATTCTCCAGATATTCCTCATGACTGCACCTCCCTGGACCGCCGGTCCTGATCGCCCATAGACCGGGAAATGCGGCCCAGCTCCCGGGACATCTGCTCAAAGCCCTGGGCCAGCTGGCGGCTGCTCTCCTGCAGGTCGGACAGGGTCAGGGCCAGCTCCGGGTGCAGGGGCTCCGGCTGTACCGGGACAGAGGCGGGACGGGGCGGGACAGGCTGGGGACAAGGCGGGACAGGGGCGGGACAAGGCTCCGCCGGGGCAGGCTCCTCCGGGGCAAGCTCCTCTGGGGCAAGCTCCTCCGGGGCCGCTTCGCTCTCCTGACCCCGGCCCCGCAGCAGGGGCAGCAGCTGGGGCATGGCGCTGGGCAGCGGCGTCAGCTGGTCCAGCTCCACCTCTTTTTTGGTGATTTGCTTGACCTTGTTCTGCATTTCATAGTCGATGTATTCCACGGCAATGAGATACGCCGCGATGCCGAACATGGATACGATCCACAGCAGCAGGAAGATCACCCGGGAGCCTTCCGACAAAAACAGCAGCACCAGGAACACCAGCGGCACCAGCAGCAGGCTCAGCATTCCCTTGCGGATGCGGCGCTGATTGCCGCTGTGGAACTGAAGGACCTCCTGCAAAAGGGCCTGATACAGCTGGCTATATTTCTTTTCGTCCATAGGGAGTCCTCCTTTCTTACAGCATTTCCGTTTCTTTCAGCTTCTCCTCCATGAAATGGTTCAGTCCCATAAAGGGCTTGCGCACCAGCAGGCCGATGACCAGGGCCGCCGCGCCGAAGATCAGCAGGCAGCCGATGTTTTTCAGCCATGTGGTCCCATACAGGCCGCATACGCACTCGCGCACGGCGTCGATGGCATAGGGGAAGGGGAAGATATGATAGATTTTCTGATACACGTCCGGCAGCAGCTCAATGGGGAACGTGCCGCTGGAGCCGGCGATCTGGAGCACCATGACCACCACTACAACGGCCTTGCCCACGTCGCCGAAGGACACGGTCAGGGCGTAGATCAGCAGACTGAACACCAGGGAGGTAATGGCCCCGGTGGCAAACAGCAGCGCCGGCTCCACGCACTGGATCTTCAGCACCAGCAGGTCCCCGGCCACGATGACGGCGGCCTGAATCTGGCTCATGACGAAAAACAGAAAGTACCGGCCGAAGAACAGCTGGTGGGGCTTGGGGTCCACCAGCCCCTCCAGGCGGGCGTGGGGCTTGAGAATGGCCACCAGCATGACGCCGCCCACCCAGATGGCCAGAACGGAATAGAAGGGGGCCATGGCGCTGCCGTAGTTTGCAATGGGATACACCGGCTCCACGGTGGTCTGCACCATCTGGGAGAAGTAGGCGCCGTAATCCTCCGGGCTGCCGCCCAGGATATCCAGCAGGGTGTCCAGATAGTCCGGACTGTCGCTGTCCTCCAGGCCGCCCAGCAGGCTCCCCAGCTTGTCGATGGCCTGGCCGATGGCGTCGCGGCCCTGGGACATAAGACCGTCCAGAGTGCCGGCCGCCGCGCCGGCGGCTGCCAGCAGGTCCCGGGTATCGGCTGCCGTTCCGTGGAGGCCCTGGAGCAGACCCTCCGTCTGGTCCAGAACGTTTTTCACATCATCCGTCACATCGCCGAACACCGGCGTCAGCAGGGTGTCCGTCAGCTTCTCCAGCTGGGCCACCAAAGCGATGGTGTCCTGCAAAACGGCGGAGTTCTGCCGGATGCCGTCGGCCACGGTGTTCAGCCGGTCCCGCAGCTGATAACAGCTGTCCGCCAGGCGCTGGGCGGCGGCTGCGGCCTCGGCCCCCACGGGCCCGGCCTCCACGGCGATAGACCTGGCCCAGGCCGTGAGCTTATCGCCCATATCGTCCATGGTCTGGGCGGCGTCCCGCAGGTCCTCCTGAATCTGGGGCAGCTGAGCGTCCACGTCGATGCCGTTCAGAATTTTCTCCGCCGCGTCAAAGGCCTTGTCCAGGGCTGCCTGGGCCTTATCCAGGGCGGCGTGGACCTGGCGGTTCAGCTGGGCCACGGTGTCCAGAAGCTCCTGGCTGTCGGGGCGGTTCTGGTTGATATTCGCCACCAGGTCCGACAGGTCCTGGCGATAGCTGCTGTTGTCCTGGCCTGCGGCCTGGAAGGCGTCCACGGTCTGGGCGCAGGAGCGCAGCAGGCTCCGGGCCTGGCCCAGCAGCCCCTGAACGGAGCCCACGGGGTCGTCGCCCTTCAGCTGGTCCGACAGGTCGTTGGCTCCCCGGAAAACGGCGTCCACCACCACGTCCAGATAGCTTTTGCTGATGGTGGTTTTCAGGGACGACACCGCCGTGTCGGTGATTTTGGTGGCCACGGCGTTTTTCTTGTAGTTTTCATAATAGGTGATGGTGGGCTTGCCGGTCCACTCCGTCAGCATGTGGTACATATTATAAGAGAAGTCCTCACCGATGACCACGGCGGCGTAGTAATCCCCGGCATAGACGCCGTGCTCGGCCTCCTCCTTGGTGTCCACCGCCACCCAGTTGATGCTGGTGCTGGTGCGCAGATCGTCCACCACCTCCCGGCCCTTGTTGACCTGGGTGCCGTCCTCCTCCGTCCAGCCCTTATCCAAGGATGCCACGGCGATGCTGATGTTGCCGGTGTTGCCGTAGGGGTCCCAGTTGGAGTAGATATTCAGCCAGGCGTACAGGCTGGGCAGCACCGCAATGACCAGGGCCACGGCCAGAGCAAAGAAATGCGTAAACAGCGAACGGGCGTCCGCCTTGATGATGCGCCAGATGTTCCGCATACGTTCCTCCCGCTTCCGAAAATAGATTCCGCGCCGGGGCGCGGCGTTAAGACAGTGTATAGGCTATTATACTATACACTGTCAAAATTTCCATCCTTTTTTTGCATTTTTCAAGATTTGTTCATATCTTCCGGCAGAAGCCGGGCCATGTCCTCCGGCAGCGGGGCCGTTACCGTCAGGCGGCGGCGGGTGACGGGGTGGGTCAGCTCCAGCCGGTGGGAGTGCAGGGCCGGACGGGGGATCAAGTCCCGGTCCTCCTGGCCGTAGAGCCAGTCCCCCAGCAGCGGGTGGCCAATGGCGGACAGGTGCAGCCGCAGCTGGTGGGTGCGGCCGGTGCCGGGAGTCAGCCGCAGCAGCGCCCGGTCCGGCCCCTGCCACAGGGTCTCATAGTCCGTGTGGGCCGCCAGACCCGCCGGGTCCACCCGCCGCCGCAGCAGGGAGTCCGGCTCCCGGCCGATGGGCAGGTCGATGGACCCTGCCGCCGGGTCCGGGCAGCCCCGGCACACCGCCAGATACGTCCGGCGGAAATCGCCGGAGTGCAGCTGCTCCATGCACAGCCGGTGGACGTACCCGGTTTTGGCCACCGCCATGACGCCGGTGGTGCCCCGGTCCAGCCGGTTGACGCAGTGGAAGCTTCCCTGGCCCAGATACCGGCACACGGCCCCGGCCACGGTGACGGTCTCCTCCGTCAAGGCCGCTGGGTGGATGGCGATGCCTGCGGGCTTGTTGAGGATCAGCAGGTCCTGGTCCTCCCACAGGATGTCCAGGGGATAGTCCACCGGCCGGATATGGGGATTGTCTCCGGGCAGGTCCGACACGTCGGCGGTGACGGTGTCTCCGGCGCGGACCAGCGCTGCCACGGTGGCGGGCTGCCCGTTCAGCAGAATGGCTCCGGGCCGCCACTTCAGCCGGGAGAGAAACGAGCCGGAGATCCGCAGCTCCTGCCGCAGGAGCCTGCGCAGGGGCCAGCCCTCCTGCTCCGGCGCGACGGTATAGGTCAGCAGGCGCATGCTGCCGCCTCCCTTCAAAATAACGTGACAAATTCTACGGGAATATGATACACTATGGGCAATTAAGATTCAAGGAGGATCTCCAAATGGCATCAAAAGTATATTGGGCCGACCTGCGGACCGATTACCGGGAAAACCTGCCTCAGAAGCTGACCCGGCTGATGAAAACCGCCGGAATGGGCCAGATCGACTTTGAAGGCAAGTTCACGGCCATCAAGCTGCACTTCGGCGAGCCCGGCAACCTGGCCTTCCTGCGGCCCAACTGGGCCAAGACCGTGGCGGACTTTGTGAAGGAGCGGGGCGGCAAGCCCTTCCTTACCGACTGCAACACCCTGTATGTAGGCGGGCGGAAAAACGCCCTGGACCACATGGACGCCGCCATGCTCAACGGGTTCTCCCCCCTGTCCACCGGCTGCCAGATCATCATCGCCGACGGCCTCAAGGGCAACGACGAGGCGGAGGTGCCGGTGCGCGGCGGCGAATATGTGGAGAAGGCCCGGATCGGCCGGGCGGTGATGGACGCCGACGTGTTCATCTCCCTGAGCCATTTCAAGGGCCACGAGGAGGCGGGCTTCGGCGGCACGCTGAAGAACATCGGCATGGGCTGCGGCAGCCGGGCCGGAAAAATGGAGCAGCACAACGCCGGCAAGCCCCATGTGGCCCAGGAGCACTGCGTGGGCTGCGGCGCCTGCACCCGCATCTGCGCCCACAGCGGCCTTACCGTCACAGACCGCAAGGCCAGCATTGACCACAGTAGGTGCGTGGGCTGCGGCCGGTGCATCGCCGTCTGTCCCTGGGACGCCATCCGGGTGAACTGGGACGAGACGGTCACCAATCTGAACCGCAAGATCGCCGAGTATGCCCAGGCGGTGGTGGACGGGCGGCCCTGCTTCCACATCAGCCTGGTCATCGACGTGTCTCCCAACTGCGACTGTCATCCGGAGAACGACGCGGCCATCATCCCCAATGTGGGCATGTTTGCCTCCTTCGATCCGGTGGCCCTGGACATGGCCTGCGCGGACGCGGTAAACGCCCAGCCGCCCCTGCCGGGGGCCGCTGCCGCCGGGGACTGCGGCCATGACCACTTCCACCATCTCCACCCGGAGACGGACTGGATGAGCTGCCTGGAGCATGCGGAAAAGCTGGGCATGGGCACCCGGGAGTATGAGCTCATCAAAATCTGACCAATAAGCGGCAAGACCTCCGGCTGGGCCGGAGGTCTTGTTATACAATATGCAATTTTCTTGCCGGATATTACGATTTGTTGTCGATTTGCCGGAAATAAAAATGTAGAAAATGAAAAAACTTCTTTACATTTCGAATATGCGTATGTTATAATCAACAATAACAGGAAGAATCCTGAACAGAAAGGTGGTGAATTCTTATGCGGATTGTCATTCTCAGTGTGGTTTGCTCCCTGGCCGCCTATGTCGCGTGGGCTTTTTTCTCGGAATATCTGTTGAGCTCGGCGGGATTGAACGACATGGGAGCGACTCTTGCCGTTATTACCATGGGAGCGTTTATCATGTACCAGCTGAGGGGGAAAAAGAAGAAGTAGCACATTTTGATCTCTGCGCAGAGCAATGAATATAGAAGAAGCAGACAGGCATCTCCGGCAGCGGCCGGGGATGCCTGTTCGTTATACAATGTGCAATTTTCTCGCCGGATATTACGATTTGTTGTCGTTTTCCAGGCCCCGCAGGGCCTTGCGGAACTGGGAGGAGAACAGGATCACCGTGCCTGTGACGGCGATGACGTCGGCCACCGGCTCCGCCAGGAACACGGCCCGGGTCTGGTCCGCCAGCAGGTGGGGCAGCAGATAGATCAGCGGCAGCAGCAGCACGAACTTCCGCAGCACCGCCACGATGATGGAGCAGGGGGCGTTGCCGATGGACACAAAGGTCATCTGGCAGGCGATCTGGATGCCCATCAGGAACAGGGCCCCGCAGTAGATCCGCAGCACCCCGGCGGTGAAGGCCACCAGCTCCGCGTCGGGAGTGAAGATCCGGGCAAAGACCCCGGGGAACAGCTGGATGCAGCCCCACAGCACCAGGGCGTAGCCCAGGCTTACCTTCAGCAGCAGCCAGAAGGTCTGGCGCACCCGCTGGGCGTTGCCCGCCCCGTAGTTATAGCTGGAGATGGGCTGGGCCCCCTGGGCGATGCCCTGAAGGGGCAGCATGGCGAACTGCATGACGCTGGACAGAATGGTCATGGCTCCCACCGCCAGGTCCCCGCCGTATTTCAGCAGGGAGGCGTTGAAGCACACGGAGATGACGCTTTCGCTGGCCTGCATGATGAACGCCGCCGTACCCAAGGCCACGCAGGGCAGGATCAGCCGGGGCCGGATGGGCAGGGCGGCCTTTTCCAGCCGCAGCAGGGTCTTTTTTCCCCGCAGGAAGGAGATTACCCACACGCAGGAGATGCCCTGGGACAGCACCGTGGCCAGGGCAGCCCCCCGGACGCCCATGTCCAGGACGAAGATGAACAGCGGGTCCAGCAGAATGTTGGCCACCGCGCCGATGAGCACCGTTTTCATGCCCACCTGGGCGAAGCCCTGGGCGGTGATGAAGGCATTGAGGCCCAGGGTCAGCTCCACGAACAGGGTGCCCAGGGCGTAAACGCCCATATACTGGGCGGCGTATTCGATGGTGTTCCCGCTGGCGCCGAAGGCCAGCAGCAGCGGCCGGTTCCATATCAGCAGCACTGCCGTCAATACCAGGGAAATGGCCACCTGTAAAGTGAAGCACCCTCCCAGAATGCGCTGGGCCTGGTCATAGTAGCCCCGGCCCATGGCGATGGACGCCCGGGGCGCGCCGCCGGAGGACACAAAGGCCGCAAAGGCGGAAATGATCATGATGATGGGCAGGCACACCCCCACGCCGGTCAGGGCCATGCTGCCGGTTTCGGGAATGTGGCCGATGTAGATGCGGTCCACGATGTTGTACAGCATATTCACCAGCTGGGCGATGACCGTGGGCACCGCCAGCCTCCACAGCAGCCTGCCCACGGGCTCCGTGCCCAGAAATTTCTTGTCCTGTGTCATTGGTCGTCCTCCTGTGTCATTTGCGATAGATTCCGCTGAAAGCCCTCCAGGCAGCGGCGGAAGGCCGCCAGGTCCTGGGGGTCCAGCCCCGCCGTCATCCGGCGGAAAAACGCTTCCTGCACCTGCCGCCCCCGCTGCACCACAGGCTCCGCCCGCCGGGTGCATACCAGGCGGCATTTGCGCCGGTCCCCCGGGGCGGGCTGCCGCAGCAGGTAGCCCTCCTGCACCAGCTTCTCCACATGGAAGGACACGATGCCCGGCTTCAGCCCCCGATAGGTGCAGATGTCCCGGGCGGTGTCCAGCCCCGGGTTGTTGGCCAGAAACAGCAGGATATCCACCCCGTTGGGGGCCAGCCCCTCCCGGCGGCACAGGGGCTGCATGGCGGCGGCGTACCCCTCCAGCAGCTGCCGGGCCCCGGTATAGACCTGATAGGCGTTGGTCATGAAAAATTCCTCCGATTTTAGATAGTTCAATATTGAACGATTTCTATCATACACCCATCCCGCCGCCAGTGCAAGAGGAAATCTGCACAAAACGACAGGACGTTATTGAACACGATGTTGAGGAACTGTCTTAACCAGCGATAAGTGCGAAAAAAAACAAGAATTTGCAGTATCTATTTACAAACCGATTTTCTTATGGTATACTACCAAAAGTGGACCCGAGCAGGACAGAAAAATGTTAGAAAATGGAAAGGACGTGTCGTATGAAAATCGCAAAGATCCTCCTGCCTCTGGCCTTGTGCTTCGTGCTGCTGGCCGGGTGCGGAAAAAAGGTGGAGCTGGCCGGTTGGGAGGACTATAAGGACCATCCCGCCCAGGATGTTTACGCCGGTGAGGTGGCCGCCCCGGAGCGGATCGTGATGACCCGGGATGGCCGGGAAAAGAATAGCTTTGACAAGGGCACGGAGACGTATGAAAAAATCGTATCCACCCTGGGCCAGCTGATAGAAGCGCAGCTGGATGAAAATGAACAGGTAAAGGACCTGGGCCGGAAGCTGGACGGTACAAAGTCCGGGGCAGAGCTGGATAAGGGCGTGTGGCTGATTTACGAGTATTCGGCAGATTCCTACGCGCCGGTATATTTTGAGCTGACCGACACACAGAACAGCGTTGTGGGCATCTATTCTCCTGTTGAGGACAGCCTGACCCTGCACGGCTTCTGGTCCGAAACCGGGGCCCAGGAGCTGCTGGATTATCTGAATAAACAGTGAGTCAAAAAGAACGCGCTCCGGCGCGTTCTTTTTTTGCCCGGAGCGGCGGAAATAATTGAAAAGAGGGCTTGACAAGGGGCTGCGTTCTGCATATAATAAGCAATAGATTAGAAAACAAACTTTTGCTTAGGAGGTGAGCCTGTGACCCAGCGAGAGCGCCAGCTGCTGGAGTGGATCCGGGAAAACCCCACGATCTCGCAGCAGGAGCTGGCGGACAAGGCCGGCATCACCCGCTCCAGCGTGGCGGTGCACATATCCAACCTGATGAAAAAGGGCTGCATCACCGGCAAGGGCTACATTGTCCGCACTGCCCCGTATGTGGCGGTGGTAGGCGGCGTGAACATGGACATCGGCGCGGTGTCCGCCGGGAAGCTGGTGGCCCGGGACTCCAATCCCGGCCATGTGACCACGTCCCTGGGCGGCGTGGGCCGCAACATCGCCCACAACCTGTGTCTGCTGGGCCAGCAGACCGCCATGGTGACGGTGATGGGCGACGACGACTTTGGCCGCCGGGTCCAGGAAAACGCCAGGGACATCGGCCTGGACCTGAGCGCCAGCGCCGTGCTGCCGGACTGCCGCACCGGCACCTATCTGTACATCGCCGGGCCCGACGGGGATATGGCCCTGGCTGTCAACGACATGGACATCTATCAGCGCATGACCCCGGATTTCCTGCGGCAGCGGCTGGATTTCATCAACGGGGCGGACCTGGTGGTGCTGGAGACCAACCTGCCGGAGGACAGCATCCGCTGGCTGTGCGACAACTGCCGGGCCCCCGTTCTGGCGGACCCCGTATCCACCATCAAGGCCGAAAAGCTGCGGCCGGTGCTGGGCAAGCTGGCGGCCCTGAAGCCCAACCGCCTGGAGGCGGAGCTGCTGTCCGGCATGTCCATCCGGACTCCGGAGGACGCAGCCCAGGCGGCCCGCCGCCTGCTGGACACCGGCCTGGGCACGGTGTACATCTCCCTGGGCGCGGAGGGCATCTATGCCGCCGACCGGCAGGGGAGTACCGCGTGGGTCCCCTGTGCCAGGTGCCATGTGGCCAACGCCACCGGCGGCGGAGACGCCGTGGCCGCCGCCCTGGCCGCCCGGATGGTTCTGGGCGATTCCCTTGCCGACACGGCCCGCTGGGCCGTGGGCGCAGGCGCTCTGGCCTGCGAGGCAGAAACCACCATCAACCCGGCTATGTGCTGGGATAACATTGAAACAATTCTCAACAGGAGGTAAATGACTTATGAATCGTTATCTGGATATCGCACCTGAGGTGCAGCAGGCAGTGGCCGAGGGCCGTCCCGTGGTGGCTCTGGAGAGCACCATCATCTCCCACGGCATGCCCTATCCCCAGAATGTGGAGACTGCTCTGAACGTGGAGAAGATCATCCGCGAAAACGGCGCCGTCCCCGCCACCATCGCCATCATCGGCGGCCGCCTGAAGGCGGGCCTGACTCCCGAGGAGATCGACTATCTGGGCAAGAGCGGCCACGCCGTCACCAAGGCCAGCCGCCGGGATCTGCCCATTCTGGTGGCAGAGGGCCGCGACGGCGCCACCACCGTGACCACCACCATGATGATCGCCCACATGGCCGGTATCCGTATCTTTGCCACCGGCGGCATCGGCGGCGTTCACCGGGGCGCGGAGACTACCATGGACATCTCCGCCGACCTGGAGGAGCTGGCCCAGACGCCTGTGATGGTGGTCTGCGCCGGGGCCAAGTCCATCCTGGACCTGGGCCTGACCCTGGAGTACCTGGAGACCAAGGGCGTGCCCGTTATCGGCTACGGCACCAAGGAGCTGCCCGCCTTCTATACCCGCAAGTCCGGCTTCGCCGTGGACTACGAGATCGACACCCCCGAGGAGCTGGCCAAGGCCTTCCATGTGGCCCGTCAGCTGGACATGAAGGGCGGCATGCTGGTCACCAACCCCATTCCTGAGGAGTATTCCATGGACCACAAGGTCATCGACGCCGCCATCGAGCAGGCCCTGGCCGATGCCAAGGCCCAGGGCATCCACGGCAAGGAGACCACGCCCTTCCTGCTGGCCCGGGTCAAGGATCTGACCGGCGGCGACAGCCTGGACAGCAACATCCAGCTGGTGTATAACAATGCCCGTCTGGCTGCCAGAACGGCCTGCGCCCTCCAGACCCTGGAGCAGGCGTAACGGATGCAGGGCGCTGTGATGGTCCCTATCGCAGCGCCCTGCAATTTTTCTGGGCACTACATCGGCTGTGCGAGCTTGTCAAAAATCTTTTTTGACAAGCTCCAAGGCCTTTTCAGACCTTTTATAAAAGTTCTGAAAAGGCGGTGATCGAAAACGAAAGACACCCCTGATGGGTTTCTTTCGTAACTATCTTCCTTTCCGAAGGCAGAGGCAATCCTATTTTTTTGACAGTCTGGCACAAAAGCGGACGGCTTTGAAGCCGTCCGCTTTTGTGCGTATATGGTTACAGGTTCTTCTCGTAGGACTCGATCATCTTCTTGAACGTGTGACCCGTACGACTATCGTCAGCAACAGCCATTGCGGCCACTGCATTCTCATCTGGCTTCTCGGATACACCAATGATGTTACCTGCACGAACTCTGAGATTTGCCAGATACTTTTCCGTGACTTCGCCGGTGAATATCTTGATCTGGAGCTGCATGGTGGTTTCATCGACCATGGTGGCGAAGATCCTGTCAATGAACTTGTCCACGAAATCTTTGTTGACGACACCCTTTACTGCATTCCGCTCAGCTTCCTTCAGCACCTGGCGAATGGTATCAAGGTGCTTTTTCAAATCATCGGCAGACTCACGCTGGGCATATAGTTCGGACAGTAGTTCTCTTGCCGTGTCTATTTCAGCAGTACACTGCTTGTTCATGGACAGGAAATCCCGGTCGCTCATTTCTCCGGTAGCGGCGAGCTGGAGCAGTTTCTGCTTCTTTTTTTCCGCCAGTTCAATGATTTGCTCCTGTTCCTGAATTTGCTCAGTGATCCCACCGCTGCCTGCCAGACTGGTATACAGTTCCATGTATCGCTCAATCTGAGCTTTTGCATCTGCCTCGGTATCCCTCAACACTTCCAACAGGAGAGGCTTTATCTCGCTTTCGTACACTGCAAAGGACGGACAGGAGTCGCTTCCGTTTTTGATTTTGCCGGAGCATACCCATTTGCTGTTTTTGTTACCGGAGCGGTCGACCGTGTCCCGCCGATAGTAGGCTGCACCGCAGTGGGTACAGTATAATTTTCCGGTCAGAAGGTTTGCGTGGTTGCTGATTCCCTGGCGGGCCTTTACATCCTCGCTGCGCTTTTTCAGCACGGCGTTGGCCTGATCCCAAATTTCTTCCGTTACGATTGCGGGGACAATTTCTCCTGTTTCATCCTTGAACATGATCCATTCCTCCGGCGGGAGGAACTTCTGCTTTTTGGTGAACATATCCACGACCTTGACCTTGTTCCCCACATAGTAGCCCTTGTACTTGGGATTTGCGATCATGTTAGACATGGTGGTGTGGGCGATTTTGTTGCCATTGTGATTGCGATAGCCCTTATCCCAGAAGATTGTTTCAAGTTGCTTCATGGAATATTCACCGGTAGCGTAACGCTCAAAGAGTTCGCGGACCATTGGCGCTTCGGTTTCATCGATGACAAGTCTACCGTCAGCCTTTGTGTATCCGAAGATGCGGCTGTTGCCAAGCACCACATTGGACTTGATGGCCTGCTGATGACCGAACTTCACGCGGCTCGAGAGCTTGCGCAACTCGTCCTGTGCGATGGAGGACATGATGGACAGACGAAGTTCCGAGTCCTCGTCGAAGGTATTGATGTTATCATTCTGGAAGAACACGCCGACGCCGTATCCGAGAAGTTGCCGTGTGAACTGAATGGAGTCCAGTGTGTTTCTCGCAAATCTGGAGATTTCTTTTGTAATCACCAAATCGAATTTGTCCATAGCCGCATCGTCAATCATGCGATTGAAGTTCTCGCGCTTCTTGGTGGAGATACCTGAGAGGCCTTCATCAATGTACCCAGGGACGAATGTCCAGGTCAGATTTTTTCTAATAAGATCCTCGTAGTAGGCAATCTGGTTTCCAAGGGAGTTGAGTTGCTCATCACTCTCGGACGATACTCGGGCATAGTAGGTCACCCGCAACGGGATATCGTAAATAGAACGTGTCTTGAGCATCATTCGGATGGTGTGGATGTCCATGACTCCGCCTCCTTGCTTTTCGTTTTATCATTATCATAATCAATATATCATTTCTGTATGAATTAAGCAATATGAATTTCGAAAAAGGGGGAGCATCGTGTGCGATGCTCCCCGAGAAAACTATTTAGCGGTGGACGGCGCTAACCCGTTGATCAGATTTTTCATACGATTTCGTTCTGTTTCCGTGATCAAGCCCTTTTCGAACAGCGTCTGGTTGTAATAGTGAAGCCAGATCTGTTCCGCCGCGTGTTTCTTTTTCTGTTCCAGTGATTGGGTGTGCTGCGCAGTCACTGCCGCCCACCTCCTTTACTATGAAAATTATTACCTTGACAGGAAAGAAAAATACAGGTCTTGAGTAACACCTCTTTCTGAAAATTAGGAAGGCAGCAGACCGTCACATGGTCTGCTGCCAGGTTTGTGTTTGTTCTTTTGTGTGAGTATCCGGTTCCGCTGCGGTCTTGAGTTCGTTCGCCGCAATGACCGCACCGGCCACCATGCCAATTGCCGCACCGAGATTTTGTGCCGTTGCCTTGGCCTCCATCTTGCGGCGCTGTTCCTCCGGATCATCGCTGTCGGCGTCCATGGCACTTAGTCCAGCAAGAACAGATGCCGCACCAATTCCCACACCACCAGAATGATGGTGGGCAGATACATCTGCAGCTGGATTCGACTCGCGGACCTTTTCACGGAATCGCTCGCCCTGGAGAGTTCGGTAGAGTATTCCACGCTGGCTCTCCCAACCTGTTTCCCGAACTCCTTCAGTGCCGTTTCCTGATCCCGCTGTATTCTGTTCAGAGTGCGCTCCACGCTGTTCTCCATCTGCGTCCAGTGACTGGTGCTGCTCTCGGTCAATTTCTGCACCTCCAACTGCATCTCGGAGATTGCTGTTCTGTGCTGCTCCATCAAAGACTGCACCTGTGCTTTGAGCTTTGCGTCCATCTGCTCGTCCGTGAGCAGATGCTCCACACTCTCCTGGAGCTGCAGAACGGACTGTCCGGTCAGCTCCACCGCGTCGGTCAGGCCTGTCCAGTTCTCTTCCGTCAGCGTGACTGCCTTCTGGATATTTCCAGCCTTGTCTATATTGTGGCTCAGAGCCGTTTGCTGCATAGCTTTCATATCCGCCATGCTGGGTCGTGCATTGCTGTGCTCGAATACAGAATTCATATTCCATGTTCTCCTTTAAATATTTTTCTTCGTGTAAACGAAAATCCCGACAGCTTTTGCCGTCGGGTGTGGTGTAGGTGATATTCACGCGGCTGTCCGTCCACTTGACCTGGTAGCCTTCACTCTGCATCAGCTCAATGAACTGCTCCTTGTTGACGGCGTACTTCATGCACTCGTCGATCTGAATGGCGAGAGCCACTTTCCAACTCTCGCCGCGCATCGCCGCATGATACTCTGACTGTCTGATGTCGGAGGTCTGCTGTTTCTTTGGCTGGCAGATGGACAGGCCATGACGCATACAGATCTCATCTGAAAATTTTCGGAGCTGCGTCAGATCGTCTTTTTCGAAATGCAGTTTCCTGCCGTTCTCAAAACTGACCGAGTTGATAATGAAGTGGGAATGGATGTGCTCTGCATCGGTGTGCGTTGCAACGATGACTTCGTAGTCCTTCCACTGCTGCGCCAGCTCCAGAGCAACGGCGTGTGCTTCCTCTGGTGTGATGTTTTCCTCCGGGTGGAAGGACTGCACGAAATGAAAATACATTTTGCCGGCACACTTGCCGTACTGAAGTTTGGTGCTGATGAACTGGGTGTAGCAAATCTCAGGCTGGCAGTTGATTCCTGTGACCAACTGCCGACCATCGGACTCGATTTTCTTCTCCTGCATGACGTAGTCCAACGCTGCAGACAGTCCGGCACGGCATTGTCCTTTCGGACGGTTGATTGGCGTGACCGTTGCCATGACTCACGCCTTCCTCTCCAGAATTTCTTTCAGCAGTTTCTGAATCTCCAGATAGAGTTCATAGGTTTCACCGACGTTGACAGAACTGATTCTGCCCATGTTCGCCAGCGTGGTGAGCTGATTGAGATTTGTTCCCTGCCGCCGCAGCGCACGGGCGCAGTCATCGAGACCATTGATGTGTACGATCTCTTTCCCGACGGCGCAGGTGGTCAGATACTTTGTGAGATTCATCCCCACGGACTTTGCGTTCCGCCGAATGGTTTCCGCATCACGTTCCGTGACACGGAAGGTCAATGAAACCGATTTTGTGCGGTTGACTTTTTTCTTCAAATGAATACCTCCGTGATAAAAGTGGGTCCGGGCTTCTGCCCAGAAAAGAGATGCCGAAGGCAGTGCGCCGCCGCCCAACAGGGCGGCGGTGGACAGCCAAAGGCGATGCTCGCTCCCTCCTAAAGGAGGGACTTTTCTTCCTCTGCCGGAATCTTCCGCTTTTCTCCCCGAACATGGCGGAAAATTGGAGTAGTTTCCGAGGTGGGGTGTTTACCCGGCAGAGGTGGAAACAGCCGACAAATCGCCTCCTGTGGCCTCACAAGGGTCGATAGGGTCAAACCCCGGCGTGTCGACACTTTCGGCACGGTGCAGCTCAATGATGCGCTTTCCGTTGCTTCGTCGGAGAATGACTGTAACACCGATTTGTCTTAGAATTGCAATGCTTTCCGAGATTAGACGCGCCGCTTTCTTCGGTGTAATCCCCAGCGTTCCGTCAGGGTCGATCTCTTCAGCGAACTCCGTGGGAGTGCCGATATACTCAGCACGGTTCGACATGAATGCAGAGATGGCGGCAGGGATGCTTCCGCCGGGAGTGACCTTGCTGTCACAGATGAGCTGCCACACATTATCCTCGTTCCGTTCCAGCTCTATCTCTCTGTATTCAATATCTCGACCAATGCAGGAGAGTTTCGCACGACCGCTGCCACGCTTGTTCTCCACCAGTGTGAAGCTGGAATCCACCGCACCGCTGATGGCGGTGGTACCGGAGATGCGGTTGAACACATCTTCATCACTTTCCTTGCGCAGATGGTGAACGAGCAGAATGGCAATGTCGTGCTGATCCGCAATGCGCTTGAGCAGAGAAAGGTCACGGTAGTCGTTAGCATAAGCGTTATCATTTTTTGCGCCGCGCACTTTCTGCAGCGTGTCAATGATGATCAGAACCGTGTCCGGATATTCTTTGAGAAACTGGGTGAGTTGCTGCTCCAAACCTTTCTCCAGAATGTTGCTTTCGGTGCAGAAGCGAACGCTGGACGGGACCTCGTCCGTGATGCTGAAGAGCCGGTTCTGGATACGGCGGGTGGAATCTTCCAGGCAGAGGTAGAGCGTTGTGCCCTGCTTTGTCTGGAGATTCCAAACGCTTTCTCCCTTAGCAATGGTGGTTGCCAGCCAGAGAGCCAGCCAGGATTTTCCCACCTTCGGTGCGCCGGCCAGAATGTGCAGCCCCTGTGAGATGAGCGAGTCCACCACAAAGTTCAGTGGCTCCATGGGGATGCTCAACAGGGTCTCGCCATCGATGGTGTTGAGGGGTTGAACGTTTGTTTTGTACATATGGTGTACCTCCTTAAAAAAATAGAATACTGACCTCGCTGAAAAGTGGGGCCAGTATTCTTGTTGCAACTGAATGATTTTGTGATATGATGTAGCTGTACAGATTATAGGACTGCACTTCTGCCAGAATAAAAATGGGAGGTGGTACGATGCCGCAAATGAAATACCGGATCTATGAACTCTCAGCCAGAACGCTTATGAGTTATGCCAGAGAGGAAAATGGTGTATACACATTTCAGTTGAACCGTACTGCGACGGACCACTGCAAGATTCCCGGCGCAAAACACGAGCAGGATGACTGCGCCATGTTCTTTCAGTTGATGTGTCAGCTCCGCGGCGACCGCTATCGGGAGCGTGCGGAGGACACCTGTATCACCGACCTTGCGGATGTCATTTTCTATATGGACTTCTCCGGCATCTTTGATCGCCGCGGCAGCAATCGCACACAGCAGCTCCGCCGAGAAAAAGCGAGAGACATGTTTCGGCCCGATGGCGTGACATTGGATTTCGGCAATGGGCCCCACCGCTATGCCAGCTTCGAACGGTCCGCCAGTATGAGCCGCCAGTCCAGACTGTCCTTCATTCGTGCCGACCTGTATGAACCCATGCGCCGGCGTATCATGCTGGACATGACCTTGCGCCGCTGTCAGATCAGTAAGCTCTATGCCTACAACGGTTTGATGTTTTCCTCCGGCGCACGAGTGGACGGCATCCGGATCGATAAGCCGCATCGCGTGATCGTCGTAGACAATCCTGAGAAGCTCATGCAGCGAGTGCCTGTCATTACCGTGGTGGAGGGGGACGAGCACGGAAAATATTATCGGGACGAAACGATTGAAGATATTAACATCACTTGTTTTGACGGTGTTGGCCTGATTTCAAAGGAATACGCAGAGACAGTAGACAAAGCGTACTGTGGGCGGCACTGTCACACCTCTTTCCAGATCCGTCTGCCCTATGTCAAAGGGATGCTCCACCAGGTGGACTTCAAGGATTTTTTGAAGCGTTCCGGAACGCAGGTCATTCAGGACATCTGGGGTGTCAACCATTCGGTCAAGGATGTAGATATCATTCTGACCCGCAGTCAGTTCAAGGCGGACCGCTGGCTACAGGAAAATGATATGGACTGGAAGGACTATTGGAAGGCGTTTCGTAAATACCGCCACGCATTGTATATCACCAACACGAATAAGGAACAGGCCGAATCCCTTGTTGCGCTGAACTATCAATTCCTGTCCACAGTATCTATTCAGCCAGAGGAATTTCGTCCCGCCGATCTACCCGATGGTTGGATCTACAGTCCGGAAGCAGATAAGCGGCAATGGCTGACCAAGGCGACCGAAACGGCTTACTACAATTTTTGCGCCAACGATTATTTCCGCAAAAAATATTTCCTGGACGGTCTGAGCCAGCCGCGCAAAACTCGGACACATATTCTTGCGGCGGTGTTGAACAAAAATCCCCGGTTTATTAACGAGCCGATCTACACGGACGCTTTGGAAATGCAGGCAAAAACACTGCTGAAAAATTACGCCATAGGTCACCTGCTGGTGCCGGGAGACAACCGGTTCCTCTCTGGTGATTTGCTGGAGTTGCTACGGCAGTTGATACTGCCCCGTGCATTTCAAATGCCTGCGGAGAGTGCCTTTTGCGATTCGGTTCTTGCGGCATTCTTTGCGGAGGACAGTTTCTACGCTCCCGGCGCCGCCTATGAACATGACGACAGCTGCACATTGCTCCGCAATCCGCACATTGCCCGCAACGAAGAATTGCAGCTTTCCGTCTATCCGGCCGGGGATGAACTGCGCGAACACTATCTTGGCCATTTGACCGATGTGGTCTTTGTGTCTGCCGACTCGCTGGCGGCGGAGCGTTTGGGCGGAGCGGACTACGATGGCGACCAGATCAAGACCATTGCCGATCCTATCCTGAACCGCTGTGTCAAGCGTAATTATGAATACGAGGTAAATCAGCAGCTTTCCAACAATGCCAATCTGCCCCTGCTGAAGATCCCATCCCTGTCTGCGCCGCTGTCTGATGCAAACGACTGGTGGGAGCGGTTCCGCACGGTGGAGAATACCTTTGCCGCCCGCATCGGCCAGATCTGCAATGCCGCTATGGATCGCAGCGTGATCGCCTACACCGACAGCACCGACCCGGGCGAACGGAAGCGCTGCCGCAGAGAAATTGAGACCCTGGCCATTCTCAGTGGTCTGGAGATCGACGCTGCCAAAAGCGGTGTGCGCCCTGACCTTGACGAATACATTGGTACAAAGCGAGTCAAGCGCAGCGCCTTTCTCCAGTACAAATATCTGGCGGAGCAGGCAGAGGAAACACGGCGAGCGTGGTACGAGCCGACCCACAAGGAAAAATTGAACGCATTTTTTGCTCGGACGGACTGGAGCAAGGTCGAGTCCCACATTGAGAAGCTGCCCTATCTGGCGCGGCAGTTGGAGCAGAACACGCCGCGAATTAAAGCTACTCCCGCAGAGGACAGAGAACTGTTTGCTTTTGCGCAGGAGGATGGTTGGCAGGACCGGCTCGATCCCAAAATTCTTTCCTCTGTTTCTGAGTTGCTGCAAGATTATGAGCGCTGTCTTTCTCGCATCCGAGCCTGCCGTATTCCGGTAAAGGACAGACAAAAGAAAAGCGATATCGAGCGCATCCTGTATGCCAGAGGGCAGGAAGACCTATGCGACTCCGATGAACTGTATGCTTTCTTTCGCCAGCTCCCGCCTGAGCGCATCACAGCGCTGCGGCATTCCATTTCTGACCAACAATGGTCCTTCATGGCGGCAGACAAACGAGAATTGTTTTTGGCGGAGTACCTGCCGGAAGCGACCGACTATTATGATTTGCTGACTGACTTCCGGCAAAGCGGCTATCGCGTCCTGGGCGATTTGGTCTGCGATATTGACGACGAAAACAATGCGCTGGAGCGCAAGCGGCTCCTGCGCGAAACGGACACTTCCAATTTTGCCGCTATGATGAAAGCCTACATGGAGCATTCTTTTTCCGCCGACTACAAAGAACCTGTCTCGAAAAAGTGCCGCGAACTACTGAACAAAATCGTGCGCCCCAGTATCGCCGTACAGTATGCGGTGGCGCTGGGCAAGCGGGATCTGCTGTGGGAACTGCTGCTCGACCAAATCGAAAAGAACGTGTTGGAGGTGTCCTATGCTGAATGAGTGGCAGGAGTTTCTGGACTACACCGGAATTGTAGCCTACACCGCCAAGAGCAAAAGCGACATCTCCTATATGGGTCGCTTCACCTTTACCACTATTTTGGAATTCAAGGGTCTGGCTCGGGTCTTGACGATTATCGCTCGTGGGTATATGTTCCATGATGCAGACGGTAATATCCTTGAGGGCGACCCGAGGGAGCGCCTGGACTATGTACGCAAGGTGTTGTGTGCCTGGTGCAGTGTTCCGGACAGCAAAAAAGCCGCGCCCGAGAAGGCGCGGCCGGATAAGAGCCATTTTGAAGAACTGCACGAAAGTTTTCCCGAGCTGGTTGGTGCGGACGGCAGCGGCTGGTTCCACCGCCATGTTCATCGTCTTGCCCACTTTGTGCTGAACAATCCAGATAAGGTGCGTAAGACTGTCATTCCAAAGGCAGAGGTCATAGAAAAAAGTTTTGACGCCGCATGGCGGAATAAGGTGATTCAGTTTCAGGTGCCGCTGTTTTCTGAGAATACCAAAGGGGCCTGGACACTGCGCTTCGATGATATTATTGCCGATGCTCTGGAGCTGGGACCACTGCAAAATGCGGAGCGTGAGCTGCCGCCGGAGTATCTGGAAAAGCTGCGTGCGGTTACGCCAAAGGTGATCCCACTGGAAGTCATAAAAGTGCTGGTTCTCTATTACATGGCGCACAGGCAGGAAGGCACCGATTGGGTAGTACTGCCGACAACCAACTTCGAGGCACATTTTGGTACGGCATTCGGACGGAAGTATCTGCCCAAGCTGCCGACGGAAGTCTTTGAGCGCAGTGACTCCAACTATGGCGTCGGGCGTTATTTGGTGAAAGCAGGTTATACACCAAACTTGAGATAGAAAGCTGATTGGTTGGAGGATGGAAATTTAGCTGAACGAAAAGCAAAAATCCGGCTGAATGGAGTTGTAAAATCCGGTTGAATGGACTATAATAGACTCAGCTTATAGTCGAGGTGAGCGTTTATGGATAAGCAGAACTATAAACCCCGAGTTATTGATACAAAGGTTAAAGAATATCTGTCCGCCTTTGGCGCCGTTTGTATTGAAGGACCCAAATGGTGCGGAAAGACTTGGACTTCCTCTTATCACAGTAAAAGCGAGATCTACATCGGTGATCCTGCCAACAACTTCCAGAATCGCCAGCTGGCCGAATTGTCTCCCGCTCTGGTTCTGGATGGTGAAACTCCGCGCTTAATTGACGAATGGCAGGAAGTTCCTCCCATTTGGGATGCCGTGCGGTACAAAGTGGATCAGGTTGCGGAAAAAGGACAATTCATTCTGACCGGTTCTGCTACTCCGAACCACAAAGGCATCCTGCACAGCGGTGCAGGCCGTATTGCCAAGCTGCGGATGCGTCCCATGTCCCTATACGAGTCTGGAGATTCCTGCGGGAAGGTTTCCTTGGAAAAACTGTGCCACGGCGAGTTGGCCCCTGCATTAACCGGCGAAGTGGATCTGAAAAAACTGATTGAGCTGATCATTCGCGGCGGATGGCCTGGCAGTTTGGGATTACCTATTGAGCAGGCTGCTCTGCTTCCTTTGGAATATCTCAATGCTGTTATCGACGATGATGTGTACCGCATTGACGGTGTGAAGCGCGATACATCCAAGATGCGCTTGCTGTTGCGTTCTCTGGCCCGTAACGAAAGCACCACTGTCACCAATAAGACTTTAATGAAAGACATTAAGGCAGTAGATGACGAGGATATTGACTCCAATACGGTGTCTGCCTATCTGGATATTTTCAAGCGGTTGTTTATTACGGACAATCAACCGCCATTCTCATCCGGCATCCGTTCCTCCGTCCGTGTCAAGCAGGCTGAAAAGAGGCACTTCTCCGACCCTTCTCTGGCCTGTGCTTTGCTGAAAGCTGCTCCTGCCGGACTGATGGGCGATCTGGAGACGCTCGGTTTCTTATTTGAAGCGCTCTGTGAACGAGACCTTCGGATCTATGCGGAGTCCTTCGGTGCAAATCTGTACCACTATCAGGATTACAAAAATCAGGAAATTGATGCTGTGATTGAACTGCCCGATGGCCAATGGTGTGCTTTTGAGATCAAGCTGGGTGCTAACCAAATCGACGCTGCTGCAGCGAACTTGCTGGAGATCAAAAAGCAGATTTTGGAAGATCCCAAGGGAAAGCCTCCTGCGGTTCTCTGCGTGCTGTGCGGTATGGCAAATGCCGCATATCAGCGATCCGATGGGGTGTTTATTGTGCCGATTACTGCACTTAAACCTTAATGCTAACTTGGCAAAGTTAAGTTAAAAGTTTATAGCTTTTCATTTTAGGGAAAATTCCCCGAATCAAGGAGGATCTGCCAAGATGGCAATCAAGAAAAATGAGCTGTACAGTTCCCTTTGGGCGAGCTGTGATAAGCTGAGAGGCGGCATGGATGCCTCTCAATACAAGGACTATATCCTGACCCTGCTGTTCGTGAAGTATGTTACGGACAAGTTTCAGGGCGTAAAATATGCCGATATTACGGTTCCCGAAGGCGGCAGTTTCAACGATTTGGTTGCATTGAAGGGTAATAAAAATATCGGTGAAGAAATGGACAAGGTCATTGCCAAGCTTGCAGAAGCCGGGGAGAACAATCTCCGCGGCGTGATCGACAATGCCCATTTCAATGATGAGGCCAAGTTAGGCAGCGGCAAAGAAATGGTGGATAAGCTCACCGGCTTGATTGCCATTTTCCAGCGTGACGAATTCAATTTCAAAAAGAACAAAGCCAGCGGTGACGATATTCTTGGCGATGCCTATGAATATCTGATGCGCCATTTTGCCACGGAAAGCGGCAAGAGCAAGGGCCAGTTCTACACACCGGCCGAAGTTTCCCGTATTCTTGCCAAAGTGATTGGCATCGACAGCATCGAGGAGTGCGACGAGGGTTACTCCGTGTATGACCCTGCCTGCGGTTCCGGTTCACTTCTGATTCGAGCAGCGGATGAAGCCCCCTTCGAGATTGCTATTTGGGGACAGGAAAAGGAAGTAACCACCGCAGGTCTCGCCAAGATGAACCTTGTCCTGCACAACAAGGCTGCCGGTGAGATCAGAGCAGGAAATACATTTTCTGCTCCCCGCTATTTTGAAGAAGGTTCCGATGATGAGGTGCTGAAGCGTTTCGACTTTGCGGTGGCCAATCCTCCGTTTTCTCTGAAAAACTGGACGGATGGTCTTAAGGATTATGGCCGCTTTGATGGCTATGGCGACAGACCGCCTGAAAAGAACGGCGACTTTGCGTGGCTGCTCCATATTTTGAAGTCCTTGAAAAGCACCGGCAAGGCTGCGGTCATTCTTCCCCATGGCGTTCTGTTCCGTGGCAATGCGGAGGCGACTATCCGCAAAGCTATTATTGACAAGGGCTATATCAAGGGCATCATCGGCCTGCCCGCCAACCTGTTTTATGGCACCGGTATCCCTGCCTGCATTATCATCATCGATAAGGCTGATGCCGCCGAGCGCAAGGGTATCTTTATGATTGATGCCAGCCATGACTTCGTTAAGGACGGCAACAAGAACCGCCTTCGTGAGCGGGACATCTACAAAATCGTCACCACATTCAATCAACAAATCACAGACGATCCCAAGTATGCCCGGTTTGTTCCCAATGATGAGATCAAGAAGAAAAACGAGTATAACCTGAATATCCCCCGTTATATCGACAGTTCTACGCCTGAAGATCTGCAGGACATTGATGCCCATCTGCATGGCGGTATTCCCGCAGCAGATGTAGATTCCATGGAGAAGTATTGGGCGCTTTTCCCCAGCTTGAAAAGCAAGTTGTTTTCTCAGATGCGGGAGGGCTATTATCAGCTGAACATTCCCAAAGAGGATATCCGCAATGTGGTCTATCATGACCCTGAGTTTTCTGCCTATGCCGAGCGCATCGATAATGCATTTGATGCATGGATGCAGATGGTGGATTCCGGCCTTCGGAGCATTGATGAAGATACGAAAGTTAAGCCCTATATTGTGGAGCTGTCGGAGCAGTTAATTGACTGCTTTAATGGTCTGGAGCTGGTGGATAAGTACGATGTCTACGAGGTGCTGCTTTCCTATTGGCACGAAGTCATGGGCGACGATGTTTATCTTGTGTCGGTGGACGGCTATGGCGCCGCCCGGACATGGGAAAACATCATGGGTGAATACACCTCCGGCAAGAAAAAGGGGCAGGAAAGGGTCATTGGCTGGGAGGGTGTTTTGCTGCCCAAGGCACTGATCGAGTCCGTGTTCTTTGCTGCTGAACGCAAGAAAATCAATGAGGCGCAGGCCGTTGCCGAGGAGACTCAGAGCAGACTGGACGAGTTTGTGGAAGAGCAGACCGGCGATGAGGGCTATCTGAAGGATCACCTCAACGACAAGGATAAGGTGGACGCCAAGGCTGTCGCCGCCCGTCTGAAGGTGCTGAAAAAGGCTGATCCCAAGAGCGAGGAATACGCGGCATTGAAACAGTTTGTGGACTTGACGGATTCTCTTTCCAAGCAGAATAAGGCCGTCAGGGAAATGAACGCCGAATTGGAGGAAAAGGTTCGGGCAAAGTACGCTTTGCTGACCGACGAGGAGATTCTGGATCTGCTGGTGAACCGCAAATGGTATGCCACCATCTTTGAAGGAATCAAGGCACTGTATGTCACCACTTCCCACCAGATGACCAACCGCATTGTGGAGCTGGTGGAGCGGTATGAGAATACTCTGCCCGAACTGTCTGCTGCCGTTGCTGACTATGAGTCCAAGGTCAAGGCTCATCTGAAAAGGATGGGGTATGTATGGTAAAGAAGGGATATAAGCAGACAGAGCTTGGCGTGATTCCAGAAAAATGGACTGTCTCCACAATTGGAGCAATTGCAGATGTTAAGACAGGGCCGTTCGGTTCGGCACTTCACGCTAATGATTATGTTCAGGATGGAACGCCTATTATTACTGTTGAGCATTTGGGAGAAACGGGGTTAACTCGTCAAAACCTCCCTAAAGTTTCAGCAGAGGATAGACGTCGGCTATCTGCATACTCAATGCAAGAGGGCGACATTGTGTTTAGTCGTGTTGGGTCGGTTGACCGAAATGCATATGTAACTGCTGCTGAAAATGGCTGGCTATTTTCCGGCCGCATTCTCAGACTTAGGGCGAAGAGTGAGGAATTATCCACTCGGTATTTAGGCTACTATTTCAAGGCCGAGGAAACAAAAGAGCGAGTCCGAGGTGTCGCAGTCGGACAAACCATGGCATCCCTCAATACAAAGTTGATGAATGCATTCAAGGTGGTGCTTCCTACTGTAGAGGAACAGAAAAACATTGCCGCGCTTCTGTCCAATATGGATACTTTGATTTCCGCGCTTGAAAAACAAATTTCCAAGAAAAAGGCCATCAAGCAGGGCGCAATGCTGGAACTGCTGACCGGCAAACGCCGCCTGCCGGGATTCTTTGGGGAGTGGCAATCATTTGTGTTTGGATATCTATTTGATTTCATCCCCAACAATGCCTTTACGAGAGCACAGATGGATGTCAGCGGCAGGGTCAAAAACATCCATTATGGAGATATTCTCACGAAATACGGCGCCTATATTAGTGCCGACAGCAAGGACATTCCTTATATCGCAAAAGAAATTGATCTAAGCCGCTTTTCCGAGAAATGCTATCTGCAATCCGGTGACCTTGTTATTGCTGATACTGCAGAGGATGAAACTGTTGGCAAAGCTCTTGAAGTTATCAATGTGGAATGTCCTGTGTTGGCTGGACAGCATACCCTGCTGTGCAGGCCAAAAGTACGCTTTGCAGAAAAATTCCTGGGCTATTACCTGAATGCGGCCTGTTATCACGATCAGATGTTGCCCTATATTGTCGGTACAAAGGTTTCTTCTGTCAGCAAGGCCAGCATCGCACAAACAAAGTTGGTTGTCCCGAAATATGAGGAGCAGCAAGCAATTTCGTACATTCTGGCTGATATGGACGATGAAATCACAGAACTGGAGCAAAAACTCGCAAAATACCGTCAAGTCAAGCAAGGCATGATGCAGCAGCTTCTGACGGGAAAGATCAGACTAAAGAACGATGTTGTGGATTCGGTACACACAGAGCAGAAAGTCTCTGCAAAAAAATCGCCTATAAGTTCTGCGCACAACCATCAGTTTGACGATGCCGTTGCCATTGCCGCGATTGTAGACGCCTTCTATTCGGACAAGTATCCTCTTGGCCGTGTGAAAGTCCAGAAGCTTCTGTACTTGCTTCATCGGCATCAGGGCGTAAGTGTTTCTGATTTCAAAAAGAAAGCTGCCGGACCTTACGCGGATACCGTGCGGTATAAGGGCGGCGAACCCATTGCCAAGAAAAACAAGTACATCGTATCTGAAAGCGGTAAGCAAGGAACACGATATTCTAAAGGCACAAACATGGGCCAGGCGCTTGATTATGTTGAACGGTGGGGTATGCAGGCAGATTTGCAATGGTTGAAAGAAAACTTTTTGCACACCAGCCGCAACGATTTGGAACTGTTCGCTACGGTAGATATGGCAATGTGTGATTTGGATGAGGTGGGCATCTCTGTGTCTGTTGAGTCGATCAAGAACCTGATCGCTTCTAACAAAGAATGGAGGGCCAAGTTGTCCAAAACTTACTTCTCCGATTGGGATATTGCCCGGGCGATCAAAAAATGTACTGAGCTGTTTAACTGATTTCGGCACAGTTTGTGGTTTGGGGAGGGATTTAGCATGAAAGAGATACACAGCCTAATTGATTATTTGAAAATCATTTGTAACCGCCCATTCATTGCAGACACCAGTGATTATCCAGATAATCGGTATTTGGCAGATATGAATGAGGTTGTAAAAGAATTCATAGCTAAAAGTGATTTCCTTTCAGACAAGGAACCGAAAATGGATTTCCCGAGTGAGGAACTCACAGCCTTTATCAGTCAATACCATGAGTATCTTTACAGCTATGTGTACAAACGGAAGAGTGAAGCTGAATTAAACGGTGACAACAAAAAACCACTCGCGTTTTTCTATCGCGGAGTAAGCAACAGAATACACCCGATCGCGTCCGGGATTTACAGAAGTAATGAAAGGCATGAGGAAAACTACTACTTCAATGAGATTAGCGTTCGATGTCCGGATGCATTCAGAACCCTTAATAATCTTGAGAAGTTGACCTACATGCAGCACTATGGATGCCCTACGCGGCTTTTGGATATTACATCGAATCCTTTGGTTGCCCTATATTTTGCATGCTCAGGCAACGAGGATAAAGATGGCATCGTGTACGTTTTTAGTGTCAATGCCAACGAGGTGCTATATTCTGATAGCGATAGAATCCAAATGCTGTCTAAGTTCGCAGAGTTCCGAAAAAGGGATCAGAAGCAGTTGCGACTGCTTGCGTATCGGTACATATTGAAGGACAAGTTCCCTCAGCAGAGCAACGGGAAATATCGATACTCCATACTGGAACGATATTATCACGCTATCAAACGTCACAACGGTGCATTTGAAAGAGAAATCGTTCCGTTTGATATGCTGAAGCCTCAATTTGTACAGCCGAATAAAGACAATCCGAGAATTCTGAAGCAGGACGGTGCGTTTATTGTTTCTGGCCTTGACAAAAATGATATAGAAAGCGACATGAAGATTCGCAAATACTTGGCAAATGAAGTGATTATCCCACATTCCGCAAAAAAGAGGATTCTTGATGACTTGGAATATGTCGGTATAAACCAAGCAACATTGTTCCCCGAAGTTGACAAAGTAGCGGATTATCTGCGCCAAAAACCATAAATATTGGAGGTGTTTCCATGTCCAACATTGGCGACAGCGAGCGCAAAACTCAAAACCGTGTGGTCAAGTTCTTTCGGGACAAGCTGCACTATACATATCTGGGGAACCTGCATGACAGTGAAAACCGCAATATCATGCAGGAGCAGCTGCATGCCTGGCTGCTGAAACAAGGCTACTCCGAAAAGCTTGCATCCAATGCAGTGGATGCCTTGGTTAAGACCTCCACCAATCTGCAGCAGGGCCTGTACCACGCCAACAAAGAGGTTTACAGTCTGCTGAAATACGGTGCCAAGGTCAAGGAGTCCGTGGAGCAGTCCCCCAAGACGGTATATTTTATTGACTTTGAAGACGTCAGCAAAAATGACTTCTATATTGCGGAAGAAGTCACTATTGTCAGCAACAACACCAAGCGTCCGGATATCGTTCTCTATGTGAATGGTATTGCGCTTGCGGTGATCGAACTGAAAAAGAGCAGCGTATCCGTGTCCAACGGCATCCGGCAGAATCTGACCAACCAGAAATCGAATTTCATCGAAGATTTCTTTACGACTATTCAGTTCTGTATGGCCGGGAACGATAGCGAGGGCTTGCGCTATGGTACGCTCCTTACCCCGGAGAAGCACTATCTGGAATGGAAAGACGACGGCTTTACCGAGCATCAGACGGAACGCGATATTGTGGACATCGAGGTTGAGGAATACTGCGAGGGGATTCCCGGCAAGTTGGAAAAACAGCTTTTTGCTCTGTTTTACAAAAAGCGTTTCCTTGATCTGATCCACAACTTTGTAATCTTTGATAAGGGCATTAAAAAAGTTTGCCGCTATAATCAGTACTATGCCATCAAGCGGGCGCAGCATCGTTTGACGGACAAGAAGCGCGGCGGCATCGTTTGGCATACCCAGGGCAGCGGCAAGAGTCTGACGATGGTGTGGTTCTCCAAGTGGATTTTGGAGAATAATCCCAATGCGCGTGTATTGGTCGTTACCGACCGCGAGGAATTGGATGAGCAAATCGAAAAGAATTACAAGGGTGTGGATGAGAATATCGTCCGCACTAAGAGTGGAAAAGATCTGCTTGAACGCCTGAACACTTTCGATGACCGTCTTCTGTGCTCTCTGGTACATAAATTCGGAAAGCGCGGCAGCGATAGCTCGGAAACAGATTACGAAAAATACATCGAAGATTTGAAAAACGCATTGCCCAAGGATTTTTCCGCAAAGGGTGATATCGTGGTGTTTGTGGATGAGTGCCACCGCACTCAGTCCGGCAAGCTCCACGCGGCCATGAAGACGATCCTTCCCAATGCCATCTTTATCGGTTTCACAGGCACGCCGCTTTTGAAGAAGGACAAAAAGACCAGTCTGGAAACCTTCGGCGGATATATCCATACCTACAAGTTCAACGAAGGTGTTCGAGACGGCGTTGTGCTGGATCTGCGGTACGAGGCCAGAGATGTGCCGCAGGGCATGACCTCTCAGGATAGAATCGACGCATGGTTTGAGGCAAAAACCGTTGGGTTGGCCCCCAGAGCAAAAGCAAAACTCAAAGCTTATTGGGGTAACCTGCAAAAGATTTTCTCCTCTCGCTCCCGCTTGGAGCAAATCGCCAATGATATCATCTTTGATTTTGCCACCAAGGCACGACTGATGGATGGAAACGGAAATGCTATCCTTGTGGCCGGTTCTGTGTATTCGGCATGCCGATACTATGAAATTTTCCAAAGCAAGGGTTTCCGGAAATGCGCGATTATTTCTTCTTATACGCCGCAAGCCGGTGATTTAAGAACGGATACTGTCAGCGACGAGGAAGAAACCGAAACATTTGAAAAATACAGCACTTATCTGAAAATGATCGGCGTTGACCCGTCGGAGGACAAGACGCAGATTGCCAAAAAAGTAGAAGCTTTTGAAGCGGAAGCAAAACGCAAGTTTGTGGACGAACCTGCAAACATGAAACTGCTGATCGTAGTTGACAAGCTGCTTACCGGTTTCGATGCTCCCAGCTGTACCTACCTCTACATCGATAAGGCGATGCATGACCATGGCCTGTTCCAGGCGATCTGCCGAGTCAATCGCCTGGATGGCGAGAGCAAAGACTTTGGCTATATTGTAGATTACAAGGAACTATTCGGAGACTTGGCGGATGCCATGAACAAGTATACCGGCGGTGCCTTTGAAAGCTATGATGCCGAGGATGTTGATGGGCTTTTGAAAGATAGAGCTACAGAAGCGAAAAAGTATTTCGTTGATACCCTGGAGGAATTGGATGAGCTTTGCGAGGGCGTCGAATTGCCCAGAAAAGAGCTCGACTATATCCACTATTTCTGTGGTGAAAGTGGTTGCGACGAAAATCAGGACGAAGCCTTTGCCCGCATTCGTGAGAAGTTGTACAAGCTCGTTGGACGCTTGATTCGCGCTTTTGCGGAGTTAAAGCCTCGTATGACGGATTTAGGGTATACCCTTTCCGAGCAAAGCGCATTGGACGACAGGGTTGCGTTCTATCTAAGCCTGCGTGACACGATTGGCAGAGCCAGCGGCGATTTTATTGATCTGAAAGCCTATGAACCTGGTATGCGGTATTTGATCGACAACTACATTTCGGCCAGCGAGTCGCAAAAGATCGGCAGCATGGATGACTTTACCCTGCTTGATTTCATCATCTCGCAGGAAAATAAGCTGAAGAGCGAGCAAAAAGGCGAGCAGGAGAGTGCGGCAGAAACCATTGAGAACAACATCCGCAAAAAGGTTGTTGAGCGAATGGTCATCAACCCTGCTTATTACGCAAAAATGTCTGAAATCCTGGAGCAGTTGATACTTGACCGCCGCCGCGGAGTGATTGCCTATGGGCAGCTGCTGGACACATACATGGAACTGGCGAAAAATGTTGCAAAGCCCGAGGAGAATACAAAGTACCCTGAGAGTATTCGTTCCAATGGCGCACTGCGGGCGCTCTATGATAATTGCGGAGAAGATGAGGCGACTGCCTTGAAGCTGCACAAAGCCATTGTCAAGGCGCGGCTCGATGGTTTCCGAAATAATCCGGTTAAGGCAAATAAAATCAAGCGAGCGCTCTATCAACTTTTGAATGACGATAGCGAAGTGGAGCGAATTTATCAAATTGTTGTGGAACAAGAGGAGTACTGATGCAAATAGTTATTTTCAATATTCCTGTGGAAGTTATCAGAAAAAATATTAAAAATTTGCATCTCTCTGTGCTTCCACCGGACGGCAGGGTTCGTGTATCGGCACCCACGCAACTGACGGATGAAGCAATTACGATGTTCGTTCGGACAAAACTCGGCTGGATCAAAAAACAACAAGAGAAGTTTCAACAGCAGCCGCGTCAAAGCGAGCGGCAGTATGTGTCCGGGGAAACATTATATGTTTGGGGTAAGCAGTACTTTCTTCAAGTGGAATACAGCTACAAAGGCAATGCTTTCACACTTTCGGGTGACACGGCTATTCTGACGGTTAGAAAAGAAAGCAGTCCAAAGCAGAGAGAAAGCTTCGTAAATGAATGGTACCGCAACCTCTTGAAACAGGAAGTGGCGAAATATCTTCCCAAGTGGGAGAAAACTACGGGGCTTTACTGTAGCAGTTGGCAAAGCAAATATATGACGACCAAATGGGGAACCTGTAACCCTACCAGTAAGAAAATTTGGCTAAACCTTCAATTAGCAAAAAAACCGATTGAATGTTTAGAATATGTAATCTTACATGAACTTGCGCACTTGAAAGTTCATAACCATGGTCCTGAATTCACGGCGATTTTAGACCAATATATGCCATATTGGAGAGAACACAAACGCCGACTGAATGATAGCACCCTTGACTATCTACCAAGCCAACTTGAGTAATCAAGATTTTCCCTATCTTTTCACCTTTCACAAACTATTTTACATGAATCATATCTATACCTGCGAGCGCCGAAATTGCGCAAAACTCTCGTCAGACAGATTGTCGTCAGACGAGAGTTTTGCGTTTCCCTCAAGCGGTGATTGTTGCTATGTATCTTACCTCAACTTCATGCCCCAGTGCTGTTCGGTCAGCTCGTTTGAAACTCATCGTTCGCATGGGCATCATCTTCTTGACCATCTGGCCGCCCACGGAACCGGCCTCGCGGGAGGTCAGGTCGCCGTTGTAGCCTTCCTTCAGGTTGACGCCCACCTCGCTGGCAGCCTCCATCTTGAACTTATCCATGGCGGCACGGGCCTGGGGCACGTTCAGCTTGTTGGTATTCTTGGTAGACATGATTGCGTTCTCCTTTCTTGCGTTTTCAGCGAAAACCGCTGTTCGGGTATCGCAGCCATAGCTTGTGCCGCTGCGTCCGCGAATATGCGCTGTCGGACCTTGGTAAATTTTGCAGCCCGCACTGCGTCATTATAAAATAAAAACAAAAAAACAAAGGGTCAAGGCCCATCCGGGATCGGTTGGCCTTGGCCCTTTGCTTCATTCCCCGAATTCCCGGGTCAGATTCCGGTCCAGCAGCGCCCGCAGCTCCTGCATGGGGTCCGCGCCACAATAGAGAACGCGGTGCACCGCCTGGCAGATGGGCAGCTCCACGCCGTACCGCTGTCCCAGCAGCACCAGCGCCTCCACGGTATAGTATCCCTCCGCCAGGTCCGTATACGTCTCGCCCCGGATGAAGGACTCGCCGAACTGCCGGTTGTGGCTGTACCGGGAGAACACCGTGGCCTCATAGTCCCCCAGGTGGCATAGGCCATAGGCCGACAGCTGGCTGCCGCCCATGGCCTGGATCAGCCGCGCCACCTCCCGGGTGCCCCGGCTCATCAGGGCCCCCTTCAGGCTGGACAGTCCCTTGCCGTCCAGAAAGCCTGCGGCAATGCCCACCACGTTCTTGGCGGCGGCTCCCACCTCGTTGCCGATGAGATCGTCGCCATAGTAAAACCGGATCAGGTCGCTGGAAAACGACTGCACCAGGCGGCGCTTCACGTCCTCCCGGCGGCTGTCGATGACCATGCAGTTGGGGATGCCCCGGTAAAACTCCTGGACGTGGCCGGGCCCCAGCCACACCGCCACGGCGTTGGAGGGGTCCAGATTCTCCTCGGCGATCTGGCTTAGGCGGCGGCCCGTGCCCTGCTCCAGGCCCTTCATGCACAGAACGAAGATCCTGTCCCGGAGGGACAGAGGCTTCAGCTGGTCCATGAGGCCCTGGAGCCCCTGGGAGCCGATGGAGATCACCACCGTTTCCGCCTGCCGGACGCAGGCCAGGTCCGTGGACAGGGCAATGGACTCCGGCAGGGTCAGCAGGTCATTCTGCCGGGTGGCAAGAAACCGCTGCATGTGCCGGGAGCCCGGGCGGCCGTACAGCGTGACCCGGTGGCCGGTGCGGTCCAGATACCAGGCGATCAGCGAGCCCCAGCGCCCGCATCCGATAACGGTGATATGCATAAAAATACCTCCTGTGGCATGATACACTGCTTCTCGTCTATCATGCCACAGGAGCATCCCGTTTGCAAGCTAAAAAAATGCCGTGCGGTTATTTCCGCTTCCGGGCGTAGGCCAGGGTCTGCTTCAGGGCGCTGTCGTGGGGGATACCCGCCAGGTGCAGCTTGTGGGCATAGTCCAGCAGCTCCCGGAACCGGCTGTCCGGCGTCAATCCGGCGGCGATCAGCTCCGCCCCGGTGACCTGGGGCCGGGCCATGATCTCCCGATACAGGGCCAGCCGCTGCCGCAGCCACGGCTCCGTATCCTCCCAGGGCCAGCGGCCCCGGGTGCCCCGGCCGTCCGCCGCGGCCAGCAGGATCAGATCCTCCGGCTCCACGGACCGGTCAAACATCCGGTTGCTGGCCTTCACCGACGCATCGGCTCCCACCAGGGCGTTGGGCTTCATGTGCAGCTCCACCATGTTCAATACATAGGCCGTCACCGCCTTCTCTCCCACGATCCTCCGCAGCAGAGCCTCCGCCAGGGGGACTCCCGCCGTCTCATGGGCATAGGCGTGGATGCGTCCTCGGACCCGCTGTGTGGTGACGGTCTTGCCCAGGTCGTGGGTCAGGGCCGCCAGCATAAAGGCAAAGGGCCGCCGCGCCCGGCTCCGCAGGGCCGCCGCCTGGTCCAGCACCAGCATGGTGTGGTTCCACACGTCGCCCTCCTGATGAAAGCCCGGCTCCTGAGGAACGCCGATCAGGGCCTCCACCTCCGGAAACCAAGGGGACAGCTGTCCCATGTCCCGCAGCGTCTCAAAAAACAGCGAGGGGCGATCCGCCTGCAAAAGCGCCTTGCACAGCTCCCCCTCCACCCGCTCCGGCGGCAGGGCGGCCAGGTCGATATCCCGGCACAGAGCCACGGTTTCCGGGGCCACGGCGAACCGGAACCGGGCCGCGAACTGGGCTCCCCGCAGCACCCGCAGCGGGTCCTCCGGAAACGTCCGGCTGTCCACATGGCGCAGAATACCCCGGCGCAGATCGTCCAGTCCGTGGAAGTGGTCCAGTACCTGCCCCGTCAGCACGTTTTCCATCAGAGCGTTCACGGTGAAATCCCGCCGCCGGGCGGCCTGCTCCGTGCCCAGAAACGGGTCCACGCTGACCTGGAAATCCCGGTGGCCCCGGCCTGTGGCCCGCTCCCGCCGGGGCATGGCAATGTCCAGGCCATAGCCCTTCAGGCCGTAAATACCGAAGCTGGCCCCCATCTCCAGGCGGCCCCCCATACCGTCCAATATCTCCGCCAGCTGCCGGGGGGTGACGCCGTGGACCTCAATGTCCACGTCGGTGTTCTCCCGGCCCAGCAGCCGGTCCCGGACGAAGCCGCCCACATAGTATGCCGCGCCCCCCAGGGACGCCGCCTGCCGGGCAATGGCCCGGGCGGCCTCCATATCCCGGGCCGGGTCCCGCCGGCCTGTCATGCCCGCCGCCGGGCCAGCAGATGATCCAGCCACACCAGCACATAGCCGAAGGCCAGAAACGCCGCCGCCATGCCCAGGAAGATCAGCAGCACCTTGCCCCAGCCCAGGGCGTCCACGTCCATGAAGGCATAGGGATACGGTGAGCCGTTATAGAACCGGAAGCTGCTGACCCGGGCCCGTATCATGGTGTATACAAAGTACGCCGACGGGAAAATGCCCCACAGGAACGGCTCAAACCAGCGGTACCGGCCCTTTTCGTCGAACAGCAGCCAATCCAGCACCGTCAGCAGAGGGGCGGCGGTGTGCAGCAGATGATTGGTGATCAGTTGGGTGGGGCCCATGCTGAAGTCCCCGGCGGCCAGCACCAGGTGGAAGGTGATGCCCGTGATGGCCATGGCCATCACCAGGGCCCCCTTGCACACCGGCAGCCAGGTGCCGCCCCGGCGCAGGGTGTGCACGGCGGCGCCGGTGAAGTACACGGCGCACAGGATGTTGCTCATCAGCGTGAAGTATTGCAGGACGGCCAGGTTCAGCTTCCCGCCGATAAAGCCGCATTGCAGCACCACGCCCACAGCGGCGCACAGGGCAGTAAGGATATGCACGGCCGCCGCTGCGGCCCTGGAACGGATAGGCATCATGAAAAATCTCCTTTTGCGAATGCTGCGGGCCGGAACAGGCAGCGCCCATACCGGCCCGGAATTGTGTGTGCGTTATTGATTCTGGCTCTGCTGCCAGCGCCAGGCGTCCCGGCACATGTCGGCCAGGTCCTTTTCCGCGTGCCAGTGCAGCAGCCGCGCCGCCTTGTCCGTGGCGGCATAGCAGGTGGGCAGATCCCCGGCCCGCCGGGGGCCGATGCGGTAAGGCACCGCCACGCCGTTGACCCGCTGAAACGTCTCCACGATCTCCAGCACGCTGCTGCCCCGGCCGGTGCCCAGGTTGATGGCCTCCCAGCCCGGGCTGGTCCGGGAAAACTCCAGCGCCGCCACATGGCCCCGGGCCAGATCCACCACGTGGATATAGTCCCGGACGCCGGTGCCGTCGGGAGTGGGATAGTCGTTGCCGAACACCGTCAGCTCCGGTCGGATACCGGCGGCGGTCTGGGTGATGTAGGGCATCAGGTTGTTGGGAATGCCGTTGGGCAGCTCCCCGATAAGGCCGCTTTCGTGGGCTCCCACGGGGTTAAAATACCGCAGGCACACGGCGGACAGGGCCGGATCGGCCTTGGCCGCATCCCGCAGGATCTGCTCGATCATCAGCTTGGTCCAGGCATAGGGATTGGTGCAGCCGCCGGTGGGCATATCCTCCCGGCAGGGAGCCGGGGCGTCGCCGTACACCGTGGCCGACGAGCTGAAGATCAGCCGGTGTACCCCGTGGTCCGCCATCACGTCCAGCAGGGCCAGGGTGGTGTCCAGGTTGTTCCGGTAATAGGCCAGGGGCTTCTGCACCGACTCGCCCACGGCCTAGTATCCCGCCTGATGGACGGCGGCGGCATTGGGATGCTCCCGGAACACCCGGTCCAGAGCCGGACGGTCCGCCGCGTCCATGTGATAGAACGCCGGGGCCCGGCCCGTGATCTGCCGGATGCACTCCGGCACGTCCGGGCGGGCATTGGACAGGTCGTCGGCAAAGACCACGTTATAGTCCCGCTGCAAAAGCTCCACGGCAATGTGAGAGCCGATGAACCCGGCTCCGCCGGTAAGCAAAACAGTCTCTTTCATGGTGCTTCCTCCCGAATCCTGTGATTTACTGCGGCGTCTGCTGCACCACGCCGGAGAACAGATACACCCCGGTGCCGTCGTACAGGGGAGCCGTCAGGTGCTGGCCCAGGCCGCTGTGGCGATGGGGATAGTACAGGGGAATGGCCCAGCCGTCCTCCACCAGCATCCGCTCCGCGTCCTCCAGATAGGCGTCCCGGACTTCCACCCGGCCCGAGGCCTCCGCTGCCCGCAGCAGCATGACATAGGCGGTGGAGTGGAAGCTGCTGCCGCTCTGCCACCAGGACAGCAGACCGGACGCATCGCCCCGGTCAGCGGTCAGGGTCGTCAGCGCCACGATGTATTCGCCCCGGTTCACAGCCTCCGCCAGCTCCTGGGCCGTGGCGCCGCGCATAACGGCGATGATCCCCAGCTGGTGCTTCCAGGCGTCCCGGACGGCCATGGCGGTATTGGTCGCCGTCTCGTCCGAGGTATCGTACAAAAGGGTGATCTGCCCCACGGCCTTTACGCCGCCTGCCTCCTCCAGCAGGGTCTTGGCCTGCTGGCACAGAGCCTCGTAGTTATCGGGGGCGTTGTCCACCAGGCTGCCGCTCTCCGTGCGGAAATCGCCGCCCATGGTATTGCGCAGGCCCGGGGGCACAATGCCCTCCGCCGCGTCGCAGGACAGGCCCTCCACCAGCGCGCTGCGGTCGATGACCAGACTCAGGGCCCGGCGCAGGGATTCGTTCTCCAGGCTCTCGGCCCGCTGGTTCAGCAGCAGCACCGTGGTCTGGGGATAGGGATCGGAGGTGTCGCCCTCCGGCAGGTTCATGGCAAAGTCCACGTCGCCGTGCTCCACCAGCTCCGCCCGCTTCTGGCCGTCCGTCTCAAACCGGAACTCCAGCACGTCCGGCCCCAGACGGCGGGCGTCATAATACCCGTCGGCGGCCAGGGCCGTCAGTCCCGTTTCCTCCCAGGCGGTGGCCCGATAGGGCCCGTCGGTCAGCAGCGTCTCGGAGTGCAGGGACCAGTCCTTCTGCTCCGCCGCATCGCTGCGCACCGGCATGGTGGCGCTGGCGGCGCACACGTCCGTCAGGAAATAGGCGCACTTATACGACAGCTGCACCACAAAGGTGAAGTCGTCCGGGGCGGACACCTGCAAAAGGCTTCCGTCCTGCTTTTCCCGGGCCTGACTGTACCCCGCCACCATATCCAGCAGCGCCGCGTGAGGCGAGCCCGTGGCCGGATCCGCCAGCCGCTGCCAGGCGTAAACAAAGTCGTGGGCGGTAACGGCCTTGCCGTCGGACCACCGGGCATTCTGCCGCAGGGTAAAGGTATACGTCTCCGTGCCGTCCAGGTTATCCTCCACGGCATAGGACTTGGCCACGGCGGGAGCGGCCTGGATGCTGCCGTTCTCCCCCCGGGAGAGCTTCATCAGATTCTCAAACAAATGGGACACCACCGTGCGCTCGGCGTCGGTGGCCGCCATCGCGGGGTCCAGGGTGGCGGGCGCACTGTCCAGACACACCCGCAGGGTCATGGTGTCCCGCTGCTGTGCGCAGCCGGTCAGGGCCAGCAGGCATACCGCCAGCACCAGGGCCGTCCACCGTATCCGTCGTTTCATAGGGGCCACGCTCCTTACTTGGATTTGTTTTCCGCCGGCGTCACCTGGCCGTCCTCGCCCAGAACGGCGGGGATGATCTGGCTGCGGGTGTTGCGGGCGATATCGTCCAGCCGCATGCGGGACGGGAAGTCCGACAGCAGGGTATATGCCACGCCGTGCTTCCTGGCCCGGCCGGTGCGGCCGATGCGATGGATATAATACTCGTTCTCCTCCGGCACCTCAAAGTTGAACACCGCGTCCACGTCGTCCACGTCGATGCCCCGGCTGGCCACGTCCGTGGCCACGAACACATGAAGCTCCCCGTCCCGGAACCGGGCCATGACCTCCTCCCGCTTGCGCTGGGGAATGTCACCGTGGATGCATTGGGCGTCCAGTCCCCGCAGCTGCAAAAATTTTGTCAGCCGCTCCGTGGAGCCCTTGGTGTTGCAGAAGCAGATGACCCGGTCCAGCTGCTGGGCCCGGATGATGGCGGCAATGGCGTCCACCTTCTTGTCCGACGGCACCTCGATGCGGTATTGCAGGATGTCCGGCTTATTTTCCCGGGTGGCCTGCACGGTGATCTCCTCCGGATCCCGCTGATACACCCAGGAAATGTCCATGACCTCCCGGGAGATGGTGGCGGAGAACATCCCCAGATTCCTCCGGTGGGGGATCTTGTCCAGAATGCGGGTCACGTCGTGGATAAAGCCCATGTCCAGCATCCGGTCCGCCTCGTCCAGCACCACGGTCTGCACCTGACCCAGGGTCACGGTGCGGCGCTTCATGTGGTCGGACAGGCGGCCCGGCGTGGCCACCACGATCTGGGGCCGCCGCTTCAGGGCGTTGATCTGCTTGGCAATGGGCTGTCCGCCGTAGAGGCACACCAGGCGGACCCCCTCATGGCACACGGCGATCTGGCGCATTTCGTCGGTGATCTGCATGGCCAGCTCCCGGGTGGGGGCCAGGATCACCGCCTGCACGTCCTCGCTGTCCGGGTCGATGCGCTCGATGATGGGGATGCCGAAGGCCATGGTCTTGCCGGTGCCGGTGGGGGCCTTGGCGATCACGTCCTTTCCCGCCAGCATGGGGGGGATGCACCCGGCCTGAACGGGGGTGCTGATCTCGTATCCTTTGTTCCGTATGGCGCGCATGGTGGCCTCGGACAGGCCAAAGCTGTCAAAGGGCGCGCCCTGTGTAAATTCCATAGCAGTTTCCTCTTTTTTCTATATAATCAGCCATGTTACATTATAACATACCTGTCAATATGTCCCCATACCGCTCCAGCAGCCACCAGGTGATCCGGGCCGTCAGCCCCCACAGGGGATACGGAAGCCCCTCGTATACCGGCACCTCCATGTGCCCGGCCTGCCAGGGATAGTCCGCCGCCGCGCCCACCTTGTCATAGGGAAAGTCCGCCCCGATCTCCGGCCGCAGGGGGTAGCGGTAGATCGCGGGCGGGTGAGCCCGCAGAAAGGACAGGGGCACCGTGAATGTGTCCCGCACCTCGTCGGGACTGGGGCGCAGAGGCGCCGCCGGATCCAGCTGGGCCAGCACCGGGTACATGAGCCCCTCGGACCGCAGATAAAGAAAGTCCAGGTCCCCCAGAAGCTCGATCCGCTCTGCCGGGATCCCCAGCTCCTCCCGGGTCTCCCGCAGGGCGCACTGCCGGGGCGTCTCTCCGGGCTCCATCCGTCCGCCGGGGAAGCACACCTCCCCGCTGTGGTGGTGCAGCTTCGCCGGGCGCACCTCATACAGAAGGCTCAGCCCCTCCGGCCCCTCCACCAGCGGCACCAGCACGGCAAATTCACCCCGCGCCTGCTGCAAGGACGGCCGGTGCTCTGCCAATTTCCGTCGCAGCGTCTCCTGGTCCATACAAACGCCCCCTTTCCCCCTCACTATACCACGTCCCGGGTCAAAGGAAAAGCAAAACCTAAAAAACAGCCGGAATTCACAAAAAGTTCTTGCAATCGGAAAAATCCGGGGATATAATGTGAAGGTTGAGAGATTTGCTATGCAAAAGCATAGCAAAAAATAGAATGTGCCATTCCCTCGCCCCTTCGGGGCAACCGGGAATGATGCACAAAACTTCATGCACAGAAGAGTTTGCCTGTTTTCGTGGTGCGCCGCACAGTGCATGAATTTTTATACCCAAAAGAAAGGGGTTTTTCCTTTGCAGAACGAAAAACTGAGAAACGTAGCCATTATCGCCCACGTGGACCACGGCAAGACCACCCTGGTGGACCAGATGCTCAAGCAGGGCGGCGTGTACCGCGAGAACCAGGAGACGGTGGAGCGGGTCATGGACTCCAACGATCTGGAGCGTGAGCGGGGCATCACCATCCTGGCCAAGAACACCGCCATCCAGTACGGCGACACCAAGATCAACATTGTGGACACCCCGGGCCATGCCGACTTCGGCGGCGAGGTGGAGCGCATCCTGAAGATGGTCAACGGCGTTATCCTGCTGGTGGACGCCGCCGAGGGCCCCATGCCCCAGACCCGCTTTGTGCTCAGCCGCGCCCTGGAGCTGGGTCACCGGGTCATCGTGGTGGTCAACAAGATCGACCGCCCGGACCAGCGCATTCACGAGGTCATCGACGAGGTGCTGGAGCTGCTGCTGGACCTGGACGCCACCCCGGAGCAGCTGGATTCCCCCATGCTGTTCTGCTCCGCCCGCCAGGGCATCGCCTCCTACTCCCCCGACGTGCCGGGCACGGACCTCAAGCCTCTGTTCGACACCATCCTCAGCTATATCCCCGCTCCCGAAGCGGACCTGGACCAGCCCTTCCAGATGCTGGTCTCCGCCATCGACTATAACGAGTTCGTGGGCCGCATCGCCATCGGCCGGGTGGAGCGCGGCGTCCTGAAGCAGAATCAGGAGATCGCCGTGTGCAACTATCACGACCCCGACGCCCCGGCCAAGAAGGCCAAAGCCGTGTCCATGTACGAGTTCCAGGGCCTGGGCAAGCAGCCCATCACCGAGGCCACCGCCGGCAACATCATCGCCATGTCCGGCATCGGCGACATCACCATCGGCGACACCATCTGCGCCCCCGACTGCGTGGAGCCTCTGCCCTTTGTGAAGATCTCCGCCCCCACCATGGAGATGACCTTCTCCGTCAACGACTCCCCCTTCGCCGGCCGCGAGGGCAAGTTCGTCACCTCCCGCCAGCTGCGGGACCGCCTGTTCCGGGAAACGCTGAAGGACGTGTCCCTGCGGGTCACGGAGCTTGAGGGCGCCACCGATGCCTTCAATGTGGCAGGCCGCGGCGAAATGAGCCTGTCCATCCTCATCGAGACCATGCGCCGGGAGGGCTACGAGTTCCAGGTGTCTCCCCCCCGGGTCCTGTACCGCACCATCGACGGCAAGAAGTGCGAGCCCATTGAGCGTCTGGTGGCCGACGTGCCCAGCGAATGCGTGGGCGCGGTCATCGAGAAGCTGGGCTCCCGCAAGGGCGACCTGATCGAGATGACCCCTGTGGGCAGCCGCATGAAGCTGGAGTTCCTGATTCCCGCCCGGGGCCTGTTCGGCTATCGCAACGAGTTCCTGACGGACACCCGGGGCGAGGGCATCATGGCCTCCGTGTTCGACAGCTACGCCCCCTATAAGGGCGACCTGAACCGCCGGAACACCGGCTCCCTGGTGTCCTTTGAAACCGGCGAGTCCGTCAGCTACGGACTGTTCAACGCCCAGGAGCGGGGCGCCCTGTTCATCGGCCCGGGCGTCAAGGTGTATGAGGGCATGATCGTGGGCGTGTCCCCCAAGCAGGAGGACATCACCGTCAACGTCTGCAAGAAGAAGCAGATGACCAACATGCGGGCCGCCGGTTCCGACGAGGCCCTGCGCCTGGTGCCGCCCCGGAAGCTGAGCCTGGAGCAGTGCCTGGAGTTCCTGGCCGACGACGAGCTGCTGGAGGTCACCCCCGAGAGCCTGCGTATGCGCAAGACCATTCTCAACCACGAAAAGCGCATGAAGGCCACCCACGGCGGCAAGAAAAAGTAAATCATTGATGAGAATCATTGATGAGTAAGAAACGGCGTCCGCCTTTGACCAAGGCGGACGCCGTGAGACTGTCAATAAATAGGATTGCCTCTGCCTTCGGAAAGGAAGATAGTTACGAAAGAAACCCATCA
>ENA-UOJK01000459-UOJK01000459.1-human-gut-metagenome-genome-assembly--contig:-C116-NODE-459-length-38759-cov-9.639081_pt1 | contig 38759 bp, 27 predicted proteins | sample MGYA00242348_ERZ723895 | MGnify/ENA metagenome assembly ERZ723895
TGCGATGTGACGGATAACGCGGGAAAGAAAGGCTACGCGGAGCACTCCGGCGGCACTGCCACCTGCACCGAAAAAGCCGTTTGCACCCATTGCGGCCAGTCTTACGGCGAAACCAACCCCGTCAATCATACCGGCACGGAACAGTGGACACAGACAACCACTACCCACGAGAAAAAATGGAACTGCTGCAATACCGTAAGCGTACCGAATGAAAATCACGAATGGGCAGACGGCGTGTGCAGCGAGTGCGGATATGTGTGTCTGCATGAAGATACAGATAAAAACCATATCTGCGATATTTGCGGCAAGACCACTTCCGAACACAAGGATGCAGATAACAATCACATCTGCGACTACTGCAACAAGAAAATCAGCGACCACTCCGGCGGTACGGCAACCTGCATAGCTAAGGCCGTCTGTGAGATTTGCAAGGCAGGCTACGGCAGCCCTGACCAGAACAACCACACCGACCTGAAACACATTGACGCAAAGGCCGCCACCGTTGCCGAAGAAGGCAACATTGCGTATTGGTACTGCGACGGCTGCAAGAAGTATTTCTCCGATGCTGCGGCAACCAAGGAAATCACCAAGGCTGCCACCGTGACGGCAAAGCTGCCCCCGAAAATCACAGCCGGGGATGGTGCAGCGGTCACGCAGGGCGAGAAAAAGGAACTGACCTTCACTTCTGACGCATCCTTTGCCGATTTTGTTCGTGTAGAGCTTGATGGCACTGCGCTGGAGGAAAAGAACTATACAAAGAGAGAGGGCAGCACCATAATCACGCTGAACCGTGATTTTGTTGCCGCGCTTTCCGTGGGTGAGCATACGCTTGCAATTGTTTCTCAACACGGTACGGCAACAGCAAAGTTCACCGTCAAGGCAAAGCCGGCTGAAACGACAACCACACAGCCCACTGTGACCCCGCAGCCCACGGCACAGCCGACGCAGACGGCACAGCCCCAGCCGACGGTGCAGCCTGTTTCCCCGATTCCGCGCACCGGCGACACCGCCAACCCTGCATTGTGGTTTGCGCTGCTGATTGTCAGCGGCTCCGCGCTGGCGGCAATTTTCGTACTGCGCAGGAAAGACAATCGCAAGTAAAAAAATTGGTACCGGCCTATATCAGCGCACGGAAACCATATCCATAGGATTCACACGCACGCCATTCTGCATTACCTCAAAATGCAGGTGGTTGCCGGTGCTGTCACCGGTACTGCCTACATAACCTATAACCTGCCCTGCCGTTACCGCTTCCCCTGCGGTAACGGCAGTTTGCGTCGTATGGGCGTACCGCGTGGACAACCCCGCACCGTTTCGCGCGTGAGGTGTTGGCGTTTCAGCGGGCCGGGCGGCGCCCGTGGTTGGCACACGCCGGCGCTTTTCCTGCAAAATCCGAATTTGAAGGGAGTAAAAAACTATGCGAAGGAAAGATAGAGAGATTACCGACATTGATAAAATCGAGACAATTATTGCGTCAGCAAGATATATGCATTTAGGAATGTTTGACGGTGAATTCCCTTATATTGTACCATTGCATTATGGCTACCAAATGGAAAAGGGAAAGCTGACATTTTATGTACATTGTGCGAAAGAAGGACACAAGCTGGAGTGCCTCAAAGAAAACAGGCATGTATTTGTAGAAATTGATAGAGGTGAATCTCTTATTACAGCGGATATACCTTGCAAATATGGAGCAGAGTATGAGAGCGTTATGTGTCGAGGTAAAGCAATGATCATTGAAGACATAAAAGAAAAATGTAAAGCGCTTGCTGTTCTTATGAAAGTACAGACTGGCGAAGAACATGAGATCGACGATAAGATGGCAAGTGCAGTAAATGTGGTTAAGATTGACGTTGAATCCTATACTGCCAAAGCTTGTATCAGATAATAGACAACTTCCGGTTTGTAGAACCAATCCGCAACAAACAGCAGCAGTTAGGAGAACCCCATGATTTTACACATAAACAACAGTGAGTATGATTACCACACCTTGGTCAAGGTTGCGGAGATGGCAGGGCTTGCGGGCCTTGTCGGCTTTCACGAATCCGAGGACGGCTATATTGTCAGCTTTCCGGATACAGAAAACACGCAGGCGCTTATTAACGACTACAAAGCGCGTCTGCGTGATTTAGAAAACAATATCTGGCAGCACTAACTGCTTTTCTTTTTTCTGTGCGGATAAATTCAAAATCGCGCTTGATTTAACCAATTATGCTTGGTAAAATTGGGTTATCAATCCGACATCAATAATTTTATACGGAAGAACAAGTATTACATACATCATAAAACCCGCAGAAAGAAGGCTTGCTTATGTCTGCAAAAACCATTGCCTTTGCGCCGCGGCGCAAGGGCGGTGACGCCCCGCTGGTCATCAATACCGACACGATTCGGTATATCCAAATGAAGCGCAACTACGCCGAGGTGCATCTGACGAACGGCGCGGTCTTTACCTCGCGCATCACCATGGAGGAGCTGGAGCAGCACTTGGGTGATGACTTTATTAAGGTACACCGCAGCTGTCTGGTCGCGGTGCGCGCCATACACAGCGTGGAAAACACCATCGTTTTAAACAGCGGAGAGCAGCTGGAATATGTGGTGCGGCAGAAAAAGCGGATATTGGAGCAGTTGCAAACACAGCAAAAGCGGCTGATCCTGACCATGCAGGACGACACCGCACCTGCCAACGCCGAGGAATATCACGAGCATTACAAGAGCTTTGACGCCATGCCCTTCGCCTTTACCGACATTGAAATGGTCTTTGACGAGGAACGCCGCGCCGTGGACTGGATTTTCCGTTATGCCAACCCTGCGCTGGCAAAGCTGGAAAAATTGCCGTTGGAATCTCTGATCGACCATTCGTTCGGCAGCCTGTTCGCCAATATGGACGCCAAGTGGCTGCGCAGCTATGAGCGCGCCGTTCTGTACGGCGAAATGCTGGAAATTTTCGATTACAGCCCGGAGGTGGACACCTACTTAAAAGTCACCTGTTTCCCCACATTTGCCGGACATTGCGGGTGCATTCTGTTTAATGTGCAGGATTTTGCTGCGGCACACACGCTGACGGACAGCGAAAAAGCAATGATAATGTACCTCGGCATTTCTTTGGGACGAAACCGCTAAAATATCTGCAAAACCGCCTGTTTGCGTTTAACGACAGGCGGCTATTTTTTTATGCAAACAGCAAATTGCAAAATGAAACAATGTCTACTCGTCCCAAATGCTTTCGTTACAGCGTCGAAAATGCTATTATTAAATGAAAGAGCTTTATCACCGGAGGAGCGAACGCGGAGATCGCGCTGCTGAACCCCGAGGGCAACCCCTGCTACTTCACCTTTGAACTAGTGCTGACCGACACCGATGAGGTGCTTTACATCTCCATGCAGGTCGAGCCGGGGCAGATGATTACCAACATCACACTCAACCGCGCACTGCCTGCCGGGCGGTACAATGCGGAGCTGCGCATCACAACGGCCTCGCTTCAGGACGGCAGCGCCATGAACGGGGCCAATGTTGTGACCGTAAAAAGGGGTGACGTCTGTGAAAAAGCTAACAGGTCTGCTATGTGCGCTTGCACTGCTTTGCGGCTTTTGCCTGCCCGTCTTTGCAGATAACAACGACAACACGGTGAAAATCGCCACCACAGTGCCCAGCACGCACACCATAACCGTAACTCGGGCGGACGGTGCCACCGTGTTCTGCAACGGCCAGCCCGGCACGTCCTTCACGGTCGAGCGCCTCAGCCAGCCGCGCTGCTTGTCCGCCCGGATTCCGGCAGGGTGCTTACCCGCGTGCTTGTCAACGGGGCGGATGTCACCGGCTCCGTGCATGGCGGCTATTACACGCTGCCCGCCCAAATTTACGCTGACGGTTCGTGCTACCACTCCAACTGTTACTGCCTTGCCAACGGTTCCGACAGTACCGACAAAGACATCATCGCCAAAACGCAAGCACAGTTTGCCAGCGGCGAGGTCGCTTACCTGCTGCAAGGCACCCGCACCGACACCACCACCGTATGGGGTCAAACCCTGACCGGGCCAAACAAGCAAAACTACCCCGTGTTGCGCGGCGAGAAGGTATACCGGTCCACTCCCTGCCCCACAGACTACAGCAATGGCGAAAGCAAAAACAAACTCCACAACATTGGCACGGATGGCTACTGCACCGTCTGTAAAGAGCTATGCATTGCCTACACCGTGACCATACCCGCCACGGTGGAACTAGGCAATGCCGCAAACGCCACGGCAACCATTTCTGCCGAAAACGTCACCCTGCCCACCGACAAAACGCTGAAGGTGACCGTCAACGGTCCCTTTACCGCCACGCTGGTCGGCACAACCGATGTGACGGCGCACTATACCATCAAAAACGGCAGTACTGCGTTGGAAAGCGGTGATCCGGTCTTGACCGCCAAAAGCGGTGAATCCCCAAAAATTCCCCTGACCTTTGTCAAGCCGGACGCTGCCCCCTACGCGGGCAGCTACACCGGCACGGTAACCTTTGAAGTCAGCGTTGGTTCACCGACCACCTAAAGTCATAACCCCCACCAGCCGTCACGCCGCGTGACGGCTGGTGCTCTGCCGCTTCAAAAACGTAGGGGCGGATTCCATATCCGCCCGTGCCCGCTTGCGGCAAGATAAACTTCCGCGGGCGCATATAGAATGCGCCCCTACGGATTACGTTTCCGACAAAGGGAGAAAGCTCCACGCGGGGCACCGCCCTCTCTTGGCCCCCTCTGCGAGGGGGGCTCCGCCCGCAGGCGGTGGGGGAGAGAACCGTGCGGCGGGCAGGAATATTTCGGGCTCAGACTGTCAAAAAACATTTGTAGGGGCGAGCATTGCTCGCCCGTGCCCGCTTGCCTTATAAGAGAACTGTCCCGGAAAATGCGTTGCGGCGGTAAGTTGACGGGCGACCAATGGTCGCCCCTACGCACGCAACAGGGAAAAACGTGCCCCTCTCCGCCCCCACAAAAAACGTAGGGGCGGATTCCATATCCGCCCGTGCCCGCTTGCGGCAAGGCAAACTTCCGCGGGCGCATATAGAATGCGCCCCTACGGATTACGTTTCCGACAAAGGGAGAAAACTCCGCGCGGGGGCTCCGCCCGCAGGCGGTGGGGGAGAGAAACGTGCGGCGGTAAGTTGACGGGCGACCAATGGTCGCCCCTACACACGCAACAGGGAAAAACGTGCCCCTCTCCGTCCCCGTAAAAAACGTAGGGGCGGATTCCATATCCGCCCGTGCCCGCTTGCGGTGAGATAAACTTCCGCGGGCGCATATAGAATGCGCCCCTACGGATTTCGTTTTCGACCAACAGGGACATCTACAAAAAAACGCAGCCACGCTATTTTACGGTAAAATAACGTGGCTGCGTCTTTTGTTTTGGCTTTGCGTTTGATTTCCGGCTCTGAAACCCCGCGTGTTACAGGACCTTGCGCATCTCCTGCACAAGGTCGGCGATCACGATGGGCTTGGACAGGAAACCGTTCATGCCGCATTCCAGGGCGTTGCGGCGGTCCTCGTCAAAGGCGTTCGCCGTCATGGCAAGAATGGGGATGCCCGCCAGGGCGGGGTTTTCCAGCTCGCGGATGCGGCGGGTGGCGGTGTAGCCGTCCATGATCGGCATCTGCACGTCCATCAGCACCAGATCGTACTGCCCCGGCGCGGCGGTGCGGACCTTTTCCACGGCGATGGCGCCGTTCTCGGCGGTATCGACCTCAAAGCCGTAGGCGTTCAGAATCTCCACGGCGATCTCGCGGTTCAGCTCGTTATCCTCGGCAAGCAGGATGTGCTTGCCCGCAAAGTCGGTGGGTTCCTTGGGCAATACGCCCGGCTGCTCCTCCGGCTTCTGCCCGATGGCGGTCATCAGGGAGTCGCGCAGGTCCGACAGGAACATCGGCTTGGGGCAGAACGCCGTGACACCGGCGGCCTTTGCCTCGGCCTCAATGTCGGACCAGTCATAGGCGGTCAGGATAATAATAGGCGTATCATCGTTCAAGCTGCGAATCTGACGGGTGACCTCGATGCCGTTCATATCCGGCAGACGCCAGTCGATGATATAGGCCTTGTAGGTATCGCCCATCTCGATGGACTGCCGTGCGCGCAGCACGGCCTCCTTGCCGGAAAGCGTCCAATCGGCGCGCATACCCACCGTGACCAGCATCTTGGTCACGCTGTCGCAGGTGTTGAAATCGTCGTCCACCACCAGCGCCTTCAGACCCTCCAGCGCGGGGACCTTTTCCGCCTTGCGGTGCTCTGCCTGTATGCGCAGCGGCACACGGACGATAAATTCAGAGCCCTTGCCCGGCGCGGTCTGCACCTCGATGGTGCCGCCCATCATATCTACGATGTTTTTGCTGATGGCCATACCCAGCCCGGTGCCCTGTATCTTGCTTACCGTGGAGGTGCGCTCGCGCTCAAAGGGCTCAAAGATTTTTTGGGCAAACTCCGGGCTCATGCCGATGCCGTTGTCCTTGACGCGGAACTCATACTGCCCGCAGCCGCTGACCTGGCCGGCAAGCTGGCGCACCCGCAGCGACACCGTGCCGCCCGCGGGGGTGAACTTGATGGCGTTGGACAAAAGGTTCATCAAAACCTGATTCAGCCGGGTCTTGTCGCAATAGACGTCCTCATCGGTAATATCTATCGCGTCCATATACAATTCCAACTGCTTTGCGTAAAACTGCCCGCTGACGATGGTCTTTATGTCGTGCAGCACGTCGGACAGGTTGACCTCGGTCTCGTCCAGCTGGATCTTTCCGCTTTCGATGCGGCTCATATCCAGAATATCATTGATGAGCGAAAGCAGGTGGTTGCCGGAGGCAAGTATCTTGGTAAGGTAATCCTTCACGCGGTCCCTGTCGTCCAGATGGCTGACCGCCAGCGTGGTAAAGCCGATGATGGCATTCATCGGGGTGCGGATGTCGTGGGACATATTGGAAAGGAAGGTGCTCTTGGCGCGGTTGGCGTTTTCGGCGGTGGCCACGGCATCCGAGAGCGCCTGGTTCGCCTGCCTGTCGGCGGTGCGGTCAGACAGAACCAGAATGTGCTTGGTTTTGCCCTCGACCTCGCTGCCCATGGCAACCACATGGAATCAGCGATGCTCCCCGGTTTTCTGATGGACAAACTCCGTGTCCCATTCGCGCTGGTCGCCGCAGGCAAGCCCTTCCAGACGATTTTTGGTGCGTCCGGGGGAATCCGCCGGGTACAGCAGGGCCAGCGTGCCGATATTCTTGCGCACGCTCTTCAGCGTCAGGCCCAGCAGCCGTTCTATGTTCGGGCTGACATAATCCGCCCGGTTCTTTTGGGCATCCAGCAGCAGGAAAACATCGTCCACGTTCTGGGACAGCTTCTCGAACAGCACATCCCGGTACAAAATCGCGGTGTTCTGGCGGCGCAGCTTGGTGCGGCCCCGGTGCATGACCATCAGAAGGACCATTGCCGCAATCGACAGTTCAACGAGGGCTACGATCTGCACCGTGCGCCGCCAAAGCTGGTTCATGGCGGCATTGACGGTATCCCGCGGGACAAGCCCCACCAGGATCCAGTTCTGGATGCCGGTGCTTTCGTAGACCATATAGAATCTTGTGCCGTCCAGCGTCACCTCGCAGTTTCCGGTGATGCCCTGCGCAAAGTCGTCCGTAAGCTCCTGTATCTGCGCCTCGGCAAGGTCGGAATACTCTTGCAGTATCGCTACAAAATTGTAAATGGATTCCGAGCCTTCTGAGATATTTTCGATCACGACCTGCCCGTCCGGGTAGATGACAAAGGAGCTGGCTGCTCCGCCGAAAGCCGAATCGTCCACGGCCTTCATCACAACATTGTTGTAGTGGCTGATGGCAATGGCATCGTAGGCAAAGCCGCGGTAGATGCCCTTGGTTTCGGGGCAGATGAACACCAGCATCGGGTCCTGCCCGGGCAGGGCCGTGTTCAACACAATGTCCTTCTGGTCGGAAAGCTGCTCGTCGAGGTTGGTCTGCAAGCCTAAGTAGCCCGTTTCCCCGCTGGGGGTCATGTAGTTGCCGTCGTAAGAAAGAAAGTAGAATTCGGCAAAGCCAAGCTGCTGCTGCGCTGACTCCAGATACGCCTGCGTGCTGGCATCATCGGGGTCACTGCTCAGAAAGCCGTTCCACACATGCAGGTAGGAGATGTTCTTCTTGACGATCATACTCAGCATATTGTTGGATTTGTGCAGGAGTTCCTCCAAATGCTCGGTGCTTTCCGCATAGATGGTTTTTGACACAAACGAAAGGTACTGCAAGCTAAGGCAGACAAGCAGCGCAATCGACAGCAGGCAGGCCGCCGCAGCATGCCAATTTCGCCGCGAATGCCGCTTTATTTTTATTTTATGCTTAGTTTCTTCCACAGCGCATTACCCCCCCCGAATGTAATATAGCTTTCCGGCGCGGCCAGCGTCACGCTGCCGCCGGAAAGTGCCTCGCTCCAGGCGTCTTTGACCGTGGCCTCCCCGCGCTCAAACGCGCGGCTTTCGTCCTGCAGCAGCGGCGCCATCTGCTTTTCGGTTGCCAGGCAGGTCACGGTGACGGTGTCGTCATCCTGCAGCGGCTGGCCGCCGCGGGTGATGCCGGTCAGCGTATAGTTGCCGTCGTTCTCCTGCACCTGCACGGCAATGCCGCTGACCACCGGCAGGGAACCGCGGTTGAACGGGGTAAAGCCGCCCTCGCAGCCTTCCACAAAGGCGCGCACGGTGTCCTTCAGCTCGGCACCCGTCATGGTGCGCCGGTACGACAGAAGCCCGTTGGGCATGATCATGGCGCGCGCCGTTGTCTGGGTATAGTCTGCCTGCAGCACGTTGCCGGTAAAGCTGCTGGCGGGTGCTATCAGCACGTCGGTGCCGTACAGCCCGCGCAGCGTGTTTGCCATGACCGAGAAGGACGCATTGCCGCCGTTTTTGTGGAACACGTTGGAATAGGCGGTTTCACTGGTCAGCACAACGTCGCTTGTGTCGGGCGTTTCCTCGGTCAGAAGGCGGGCGTTGAACGCACGGTAGGCCTGCCCGGCGTCATATTCGCCCGTGATCATCTTGGAAACCACATCCTGGGAGATGGCAAAGAAATCGTTGGAGGCGATGCGGATGAACATGTGGTTTTCTTCCACCACCGAGCGCACGTCCTTCATGGTGTCGGTCAGGTGGTAGCTGACATTCTGGCTGTAGCTCAAAAGATCCTGCCCGTCCGCGAGGATCTGCTCCTGCGCCCCCTCCGACAGCATGACGTGCAGGACATGCATTGCCTTTTCGCGCCGGGCGGCGTCCTGCTCCAGGTCGCGGTTCAGCGCCACCTGGAAGTAGGGGGTGGTCATCAGCCATTTTTCGCCGTTCTGGTTGAAGAACGGCAAAAAGGTCGCGTCGATGCCCTGCTCCCGGAACATCTGTACGCCGGCGGAGCTGCCAAAGTACATGGCAAGCTCCCCCTTGCCGAACATCCCGGTCACGGCGTCGTAATTCAGCTCTAAGTCCGCCGCCGTAAGACCGGTGTCCTGAATGAACTGCTCCATACGCGCAAAGACGCCCGGCCAGACGGTATCATCCAGCCCGACACGGGCGGTGCTGGCGGGGTAGCTGTAGGCGGTGCGCCATTTGCGCCCTTCCGTACTCTTAAGCTCGGTGGCGGAAAGCCCCTGCAGCGTTTCCGCGCAGGTGTAGTCGTACAGATAATCGGCGGTAAAGCCGCGGATGCCCGCTTCGTCAAAGGCTTTGCAGGCAGCGGCAAAGCTGGCATAATCGGTGGGCAGCGGGATACCGTATTCCTCAAAAAGGCCGCGGTTGACCACAAAGCCGTGGGCGTCTGCGCATACGGGCAGCCAGTTTACACTGCCGTCCTCATTTTTAAAGCTGTTGAGGTAGGTATTGTAGACAGCGCCTGCCTCGTTGGTGGTGGAAAGGTCCATCAGGCTGTCCTTCAGGGGGGCTGCATCGTGCAGGGAGAAGCGGCAGCAGGTTATAATGTCCGGCAGACCGCCGTTTTCCTGCAAGAATTTGTAAAAGTCCAGATCGTTGTTGCCCACGATAAACTCAATGTTTACGTCCGGCAGCCGCGCCTGCACGTAGGGGGCGTACTTTTCATAGAGGCTGTTGGACCACAAATAGACCTGAATGGTGTCGGCGTCCTCCTGTGCCTGCACCGCCTCGGTGCTTTTTCCGGCGCAGCCGGTCAGCAGGAACAGACCCAGCACCGTGGCTGCAAGCAGGGAGGAAATTCTGTGCAGTGGTTTCTTTTTCATCCGGTTTTTCTCCTTATTTTTTGACGGTCTGCTATATAGGCTGTGACGCAGGAAAAAACGCCTTCAGGACATGGCGGACCCATACCTGAAAGCGCTGTCTGACCGTATTAAACAATATCCGCGGGCAGCAGAAAACAGCAGAGCGTCATAGATGCCCTGCTTTGTGCCGCCGGTGTAGCGATGTGTTTTCACCCTCGTCAACTCCTGCCCAAAAAGGATGCGAAGCTACCGGCGGCAGTAAAACAACAATTTCTTGTTGGCAACTGGCTGACCCGATGGGCCCCTATAGCTTTGCGTCGCCGGTTTGCACCGGGTTTGCCTGTGGACTTGTAGAGAAATAGTATACCACATAAGATGGTTTTTGACAAGGCAAAAGCGGAAATAAATCCGTTTGCACGCACAACAGGCAAAAACGCGCCCCTCTCTTGGCCCCCTCTGCGAGGGGGCTCCGCCCGTAGGCGGTGAGGGAGAGAAACGAGCGGCGGGCAGGAATATTTCGGGCTTAGACTGTCAAAAAACATTTGTAGGGGCGAGCATTGCTCGCCCGTGCCCGCTTGCCTTACAAGACAACTGTCCCGGAAAATGCGTTGCGGCGGTAAGTTGGCGGGCGACCAATGGTCGCCCCTACACACGCAACAGGGAAAAACGCGCGTTCTCTCCGCCCCTACAAAAAACGTAGGGGCGGATTCCATATCCGCCCGTGCCCGCTTGCGGTAAGATAAACTTCCGCGGGCGCATATAGAATGCGCCCCTACGGATCTCGTTTTCAACATCGGCCTTGCCGGTTCTGGGCGATACAACAAAAAAAGAGTCTGTGACATCTTAGATGTCACAGACTCTTGGTGCGCGGTACAGGACTCGAACCTGTGACCTCCTGCACGTCAAGCAGATGCTCTACCAGCTGAGCTAACCGCGCTTATTGCGCCGCCTCTTGGCGACGCATATTATTATAGCAGAACGACTTCCAAATTGCAAGCCCTTTTTACAAAAAAAATTCAAACTTTTTCTGCGTCGCGCAAATCGCCCCGGCAGCGCCAGACCGCCAGCAGGATAAACACAAAGCATACGACCCAGGTCGTCGGCTCACAAAAGCAGACCGCGCGGTAGCCCCGGACCGGCACGAGCCATGCGGCAAAGATCACCTTGCCCACAAGCTCCAGCCCGCTGGCCAGCAGCGGCTCTACCGTGTGCCGGATGCCCTGCAGCATATTGCGCAGAATGACCAGCACGGCCATCGGCGGGATGACCGGTGCGCTGATTTTCAGGTACAGCAGCGCATTGGAGATAATGACCTCGTCCGTGCTGCCCGTGATGCCGCGGATGGCGGCCCCGCCCAGCAGGAAGGTGAACGCCATCACAAACACCCACCATACAAAATAGATCACAAGCGCGGCCTTGACGCTCTGCCAAATGCGGCTGCGGCGGCCCGCACCCAGATTCTGGCTGCTGAACGTCGCCACGCCGATGCCCAGCGCACCGCCCGGGATAAAGTACAGCTCCGCCAGGCGGCGCGCGGCGGTCTGCGCCGTGATGTAGACGCTGCCCAGCGCGTTGATGCTGCTTTGCAGCGCCACGCTGCCCAGATTGTAGATGGCGCTCATCAGCCCCATGCTCAGGCCCGCCCAGAACATACTGGTCACGGCGCGGCGCGTGGCAGCCCCGAGCTGCCGGGGCGTAAAGCGAAGCTCCGGGTAGCCGCGCAGGATGTACACAACGCCCAGCACGGCGCTGATGCCCTGCGCCAGCACCGTGGCAATGGCCGCGCCGCGCACGCCCAGCCCCAGCGGCCCCATGAACGCGGCGTCCAGCCCGACGTTAAGCACGCTGCTGAACAGCAGGAACAGCAGCGGCGTCACGCTGTTGCCGACGGCGCGCAGCAGCGCAGCCTCCATATTATAGAGCATCGTCAGCGGGATGCCCAGCAGAATGACGGTCAGGTAGGCGGACGCGCCGCCCCATGTCTGTGCCGGGACCTGCAAAACGGTCAGCAGCGCGTCGCGGCCCAGCAGGGAGCACCCCGTCAGCACCAGCGACACCGCCGCCGACAGCGTGACCATCCAGCCCACGGCGCGGCGTATCCCGCTTTCATCGCCCGCGCCAAAATAGCGGCTGACCGTCAGCGCCAGGCCGTTGTTCATGCCGAAGGCAAAGTTCATGATAAGCCCGTACAGCGCCGCCGTCGCGCCGATCTCCGCCAGCGCGGCGGAGCCCAGCAGGTGCCCGGCCAGCGCAGTGTCGGTCAGGTTGTACAGCTGCTGCAAAAGGTTGGAGCAGAACAGCGGCATCGAAAATTGCAGCACCAGGCGGAACGGGTCGCCCTGGGTCATATCCAGCACACGGCTTTTGTGCGCGGTGGCCATAATGTAACATCTCCTTTATTGGTTGCAGGGTCTATTATACGGGACGGCACGGGGCGTGTCAATCGGATCATTCCGGCACGGGACCCGGACAAAAACGCCGGGAACGCGGAAAGGGGCGTGTGGAATTTTCCCAAACAATCAAATTCTTTTGCGGATGGAAAGCCGGGGCCGGGTGTCGTATAATGCAGACAAAAAGCAAATGCTGCAACACTGTTATTTTGCAAAGAAGGAGAGAGCTTATGCAAACCTGTACACTGGCAGTCGACATCGGCGCGTCCAGCGGGCGGCACATCGCAGGCACCGTGCAGAACGGAAAAATCACCCTGCAGGAGGTCTACCGCTTCGAAAACGGCGTCCACCGCGAGAACGGCCATCTCTGCTGGGACATCGACACCCTCGCGCAAGAGGTCGTCAACGGCCTGAAGGCTGCACACGACGCAGGCCTTGCCCCCGCGACCATCGGCATCGACACCTGGGCCGTCGATTTTGTGCTGCTGGATGCGGACAATAAGCGCATCGGCGACGCCGTCGCCTACCGCGACGAGCGCACCGAGGGCATCCGCGAGGCGCTGGAAAAGGAATACGGCCTGACCTTTGCCGACCACTACGCCCGCACCGGCATCCAGTACCAGCCGTTCAACACGGTCTACCAGCTGATGGCGCTCAAAAAGGAGCACCCGGAGCAGCTGGCCGCCGCCAAAACGTTCCTGATGGTGCCCGATTACCTGAACTACCTGCTCTGCGGCGTGCCCGCCAATGAGTACACGAACGCCAGCACCACGGCGCTGGTGGGCGCGGACAGCAGGGACTGGGACGATGCACTGATCGAAAAGCTGGGTCTGCCGCGCGGCATCTTCCAGCCCATCAAGACCGCCGGGACGGTGCTGGGGCATCTGACGCCGGAAATTCAGAAGGCCGTCGGCTTTGACGCCGAGGTCATTCTGCCCGCGACCCACGACACTGGCTCGGCGTTCCTCGCCGTACCCGCGCGGGATGAGTACGCCGCTTACCTGTCCAGCGGCACATGGAGCCTGCTGGGCGTGGAAAACGCAGCGGCCATCACCGGCCCGGACAGCTGCGCCGCCAACTTTACGAACGAGGGCGGCTATGAATACCGCTACCGTTACCTGAAAAACATCATGGGCCTGTGGATGATCCAGTCCGTCCGCCGTGAGCTTGGCGAAAAGACCGGCACCCGCCCGAGCTTCCCGGAGCTGATCGCCGCCGCGAAGGGGGCCGCCGACTTCCCCAGCTGCGTTGACCCCGATGACAACCGCTTCTTAGCGCCTGCCTCCATGATTGAAGAAGTCAGGACCGCCTGCGCCGACACGCACCAGCCCGTGCCCGCCGCCACCGGCGAGGTCATGCAGTGCGTCTACAACTCCCTGACGCAGGACTACCGCCGCGCCGTGGAGACCTTGCAAAGCCTGACCGGCAAGACCTACACAAGCCTGAACATCGTCGGCGGCGGCAGCCAGGACGGCTACCTGAACCAGCAGACCGCCAACGCCACCGGCCTGACCGTGTTTGCAGGCCCCACCGAGGGCACGGCGCTGGGCAACCTGATGGTGCAGTTCATCCACAGCGGCGATTTTGCCGACCTGGCCGAGGCCCGCGCCGCCATCCGGCGCAGCTTTGAAATTAAAGAGTATCAGCCGGAGTAAACGACCCGGCGGGGTGGTGGCACCCCGCCCTACATCCAACCGTAGGGCGGCATGCCCTCATGCCGCCGCCAGCCTGCCGTTCACCCCGGTTTGTAGGGGAGGGTCTTGACCCTCCCGTGCCCGCGCCCGACACCGTATACTTCCCGGGAGGGATAAATCCCTCCCCTACACGCACATCACAACAAATCCATATACAGGAGGTCCCACCATGTTAGTCGAAACCAAAGCCCGCGTTGGCGTGTTCGCCATTGCGCTGGGCGCTTACCTGCCGCAGTTCCCCACGCTGGTCCCCGAGTTTGAGGGCCAGTACGCCGCCTTCAAAAAGACGCTGCCCGACACCGTCGAGGTCATCGACGGCGGCATCGTCACCACCAAGGAGCAGTCCATGGCCGCGGGCGATAAGTTCCGCACCGCCGACGTTGACCTTGTCATTCTGCAGCTGCTGACCTACGCTACCTCTTACAATATGCTGCCCGCCGTGCGCGACCTCGACGTGCCCGTCGTCCTCGTCAACGTGCAGAAGAAGAAGGCCCCCGACTACGCCAACACCGACACCCCCACCTGGCTGGGTGAGCTGTACGCCTGCGGCGCTGTCGGCGAGATGGTCGCTGACCTGGAGCGCGCCGGTAAGCGCCACGCCGTCATCACCGGTGTTGTCGAGGGCGGTGACCCCGCCGTGCAGGCCGAAATCAACGACTGGTGCAAGGCCGCGCAGGTGCGCCGCCGCTTCCGTGATACGAACCTTGCGCAGATCGGCCGCCCATACCCCGGCATGATGGATCTGTACATCGACGAGACGAACCTGTACAACCGTATGTGGCTCTACACCAAGCAGTTTGACTGGGAGAAGATGTGGGCCATCGCCGACAACATCACCGACGAGGACGCCATCCGCGCCAAGGCGCAGGACATTCTGGACACCTTCGATATTGAGGGCGGCGGCACGGTGGAGAAGGTCTGGGATATGGCCCGCTACGTTGTCGCATTTGAGCAGTGGGTCAGGGACGAGAAGATCGCCTTCGTCGCCAGCCACTACGACGGCTTCGCCAAGGGCGTGGCCGGTAAGCTGGACTCGATGCTGATCCCCGCGTTCTCGATGCTCATCAAGCAGGGCACGGCCTGCGCCGTCGAGGGCGACATCAAGGTCGCCATGGCCATGTCCATCCTCAAGACCATTGCGGGCTGCGGCCAGCTGAGCGAGATGTACTCCATCGACTTCAATGAGGACATCTGCATTATCGGCCACTCCGGCTCCGGCGACGCCGACATCTCCACGGCCAGAAAGCCGACCATGAAGATCGTGCCCGTGTTCCACGGCAAGACCGGCGGCGGCTACCTGACCCAGTTCTACCCGCCGGTGGGCGATGTGACCTATCTGGCCATCACGCAGGACAAGGACGGCCACTTCAAGTTTGTCGTGGCCGAGGGCGTCAACGAGCCCGGCCCGATCTTCACCTTCGGTGACACGAACATGCGCACCCGCTTCAGCTGCGGTGCCCGCGAGTTCGTCAACCGCTGGAGCGAGGCCGGCCCCACCCACCACATGGCCGCCGCCACCGGCCACCACATCGACACGATTTTGAAGGTTGCCGAGATCTTCAACGTGCCGGTGGATGTGATCACGCGCTGATTTATAATCGATGCACGGTAGGGGCCGGGCATGCCCGGCCCTCAACATAAAAATTATGACCCGTAAATGGGCAGCTGCGCAAGGTGGCGGGCCGGACATGTCCGGCCCCTACGGACGCGGCAAAAAGCAAAAAAGGAGCAAAAATTATGTCTACGATTTATGAGATTCCCTGCGTCAAGGGCTTTATCCGCATGTGCAACGATGGCTGGCTGCAGGGCTGGCACGAGCGCAACGGCGGCAACCTGACCTACCGCATGACCGCGGAGGACGTCGCCGCCTGCCGTCCCTACTTCGACGCCGAGCCGCGCGAGTGGGTCAACATGGGCGTGCAGGCCGATAATCTGGCCGGTGAGTACTTCATCACCACCGGCTCCGGCAAGTTCTTCCGCAACGTCGAGCCTGACCCGATCCACAGCATCGGCATTGTGGAGATCAACGACAAGGGCGACAGCTGGCGCATCGTCTGGGGTCTGGCCGACGGCGCACGCCCGACGTCCGAGTTCCCCAGCCATTTCATGAACCATAGCGTCCGCAAGGCCGCTACCAACGGCGCGAACCGCGTTATTTATCACTGCCACGCCACCAACGTCATTGCGCTGACCTACATCCTGCCGCTGACGGACCGTGACTTCTCCCGTGCCCTGTGGCAGAGCGCTACCGAGTGCCCCGTCGTTTTCCCCGAGGGCGTTGGCGTCTGCCCCTGGATGGTCCCGGGCGGCGCGGACATTGCCATGGCAACCTCCGAGAAGATGAAAACCTATCAGGCCGCTATCTGGGCACAGCACGGCCTGTTTGCCTCCGGCCCTGACTTTGACATTACCTTCGGCCTCGCCCACACGATTGAAAAGAGTGCCGAGATCTACGTCAAGGTCCTGTCCATGGGCGGCGGCCTGATCCGCCAGACCATCACCGACGATGACCTGCGCGCCATTGCCCACGACTTCGGTGTCACCCTCAACGAGAACTTCCTCGACTAACATTACGGGCAAAACGCCCCTGACCGTTCGGTCAGGGGCGTTTTGCTGTACAAAAAGGCTTCCCCATCGGGGGAAGCTGTCACCGAAGGTGACTGATGAGGGCCGAACCCTCTGTGGCAACCCGTTTGCGGGCAACCGCGGCAAGCTCTCCCCTCATCCGGCCCTGTGGGGCCACCTTCTCCCCCAGGGGGAGAAGGCTTCAGGGCTTCTTCTTTGGAATATGAACCTCCGGGATGGCGACGTTTTCATAGTTGATGGACTTGTGCTTCTCCGGGGTCTCGGGGGCGTTGCTGTGGGTGACCTGGCCGGTGTGGACCTCGGGCAGGGCAACGTCGTCACTGTGGACACGGTAGCGCTGCTTTTTCAGCGCCTCGCGCAGCTTGCGGAACATCAGAAGGACCTCCCAATTAGATAAAGTTGATAAAGAAGGTGATGACCAGACTGTTGAGGAAGTCCGCAAACAGACTGCCTACCAGTGGGATCAGCAGATACGCCTTGACCGACGGGGCATACTTTTCGCACAGGGCCTGCATGTTGGCCATGGCGTTGGGCGTCGCGCCCATGCCAAACCCGCAGACGCCCGCCGCAATGACCGCAGCGTCATAGTCGCGGCCCATGATGTTGAAAATCACAAAGTAGGTGAACAGGAAAATCAGTAGCGTCTGGCCCGCCAGCAGGATGATGAGCGGCAGCGCCAGCGCGGCCAGCTGCCACAGCTTCAGCGTGATCATGGCAATGCCCAGGAAGAGCGACAGGCTGATGCCGCCGATGTCGTTGATCTCGCCCATGTGGGTCGTGAATTTGTGGGTGAATTCGCCGATGTTGCGCATACACGCCGCGGCGATCATCGCGCCGATATAAATGGGGAACGTCAGCCCGGTCATGGCCAGCGCCTTGGAGATGAACGTGCCGATGCCGATGGCGATAATCAGCTGGAACACAGCAGCCGGGTACATGCTGGTGTGGCGCTCGTGCTTGATTTCTTCCTCCACCAGCAGGCTGTCGTCCTCGGGCACAACGGTGTCCAGCAGCTTGCGGCGCTCAATGAGCAGACGGCCCGTCGGGCCGCCCATGACGCTGCCCGCAATCAGGCCGTAGGTGGCCGCCGCCGTGCAGAGCGTGGTCGCGCCCGCAACGCCGAAGTCCTCGAGGACGGGGCCGAACGCGCCCGCCGTGCCGTGGCCGCCGACCATCGGGATGGAACCGGTGCACAGACCGATCATCGGCGAGATGCCCAGCAGATCCGCCAGCCCGACGGCGAGGAAGTTCTGGCACAAAATCAGCGCAACGACCAGCCCCAAGAAGATGATCAGCGATTTGCCGCCGCTTTTCAGCACCTTGAGGTTGGCCTGAAAGCCTACCGAGGTGAAGAAGAACACCATGCAGACTTCCTTTAAAATGTCGTCAAATTCAAACTCGGCAATGCCAGTCACATAGCACAGACAGGTGAAAACGGCAAACAGCACGCCGCCGATGACCGGCGCGGGAATACAGAATTTTTCCAGAAAGCTGATGCGCGCCTTCAAAAAGCGGCCCAGCATCAGCACGCAGACCGCCGCAAACAGCGTCTGGTACATATCCAGTGAGATGATCATGCGGCGGCCTCCTGTTCAGGGGACGCGCCCGTCTCCGACCCTGCGGGGGTGATGCCCTGCGCGGTGTAGTACGCAGCGGCCCCGGTGTGGTAGGGGATAACGCTCTGCGCGGCGGCCACGGCGGGGTCGGTCACCAGTGGCACCGGCACGGCGGCAGCCACGGCGTCCACGCTGTCAAAATACCGGGCAGTCAGCCTTTGGACGGTCTCGTCGGACAGCGCGTTCGACGCCAGCAGAAGCGCCTGCACGCTGACGGTCCAGACGTCCTCACCCTGACCGGCGTAGGTCCCGGCGGGGATAACGCAGGCGCGGTAGGCCGGGTAGGCCGCCAGCAGCCGCGCACCGACACCCCCGTCGACGGAGAGCAGACGGATGGCGCAGGTCTTGGCCAGCTGCTCCAGCGCGTCGGCGTGCAGACCGGCGGTGACGAACATCGCGTCGATCGTGCCGTCGGCCAGCCGGGCGGCAGCGTCGGTGTAGTTCAGGTTTACAGTGTGCACCAGGCGGTTGTTCAGGCCGCAGGCGGCCAACACCTGCCCGGCGTTCTGCTCGGTGCCGGATTCCTCCTCGCCGACGCTGAGCGTGCAGCCCTGCAGTTCCTCCAGCGTCGTAATGCCGGAGTCAGCCCGGACAACGACCTGCACGGCCTCCTCATACAGGGCGGCCACGGCGCTGAAGCTGCGCTCGGTGCTCTCGTGGGCAAAGATGCCGCTGCCGTCGTAGGCATCCTGCGCCATGTCGGACTGGGCAACGGCCAGCTGTAAATAGCCGCCCGCCAGCAGCCGCAGGTTGGCGGCGGACCCGGCGGTCTGTTTGACCTCGATGGTGCTGTTATGGGCGGACATGGCGGTGCCAAACGCATTGTACACGCCGCCTGCAGCCGCAGCCCCCAGCCGCAGCCGCGACGCCGCGCAGCCCGCCAGCAGGACCGCGGCGGACAGGGCGGCAATGATACGGAACAGATGTTTTTTCAATCGTACACCTCTCTGAAATTCTTTAGGCTCCCCTTGAGGGGAGCTCCGCCCGCAGGCGGTGAGGGGTGGGCCGCAACAACCCTTTTATAGGTCGGCTGCCAGCCACCCTTCCGGCCCTGCGGGGCCACCTCCCCTCAAGGGGAGGCAGGGATGGCGGCAATTATTTCCCCACCACATCCCAATGCTTATCGTTCCTGTTCAGCACCTCGCAGCCGGTCTCGGTCACCAGGACGAGGTCCTCCACGCGGACGCCGAACTCGCCGGGCAGGTAGACACCCGGCTCAATCGAAAAGATCATGCCGGGTCTGGCTACGGCGGTGTTCGCGCTGCTGACGTCGCCCTTCTCGTGGTCGGTCTGGCCGATGAAATGCCCCAGACGGTGGTTGAAATACGCGCCGTAGCCCGCTTCCGTAATCAGGTCGCGCGCGGCGGCGTCCAGCTCACACAGGCGCACGCCGGGCTTGATGAGCGCCTCGGCAGCCTCATTCGCGCGGCGCACCAGATCGTGCACGGCGGCCTGCTTTTCAGTGGGCTGGCCGCAGAACCAGGTGCGGGTCATGTCGCTGCAATAGCGGCTCTTCACGCAGCCCATGTCAAACAGCACGCAGTCGCCCTCTTTTAACACGGTGTCGTCAGGCTCGTGGTGCGGGTCGGCGGCATTGGCACCAAAGGAGACGATCGTCGTAAAGCTCGGCCCCTCGCAGCCGTGGACACGGAACTGCGCGTCGATAAACTCGGCGACCTCGCGTTCGGTCATACCGGCCTTTATATAGTGCTTCGCGGCCTCGTTCACCGCGTCGTTGATGCGGGACGCCTCGCGCATGAGGGTCTGCTCCTCGGCGTCCTTGCAGGCGCGGCAGTCGTCCACGCAGTCGCTGGACAGCACGACCTGCATACCGGGATGGGTCTCCATCAGCGGGATCAGAAACTTAGCGGGCCACTCCTTGTCAATGCCCAGCGGCCTGCCCGCGTCCACGACCTCGGCGATCTGCGCCACGGGCTTGTCCGTGTCGGTGTGCCAGACGGTCCTGCACGGCGGCTCGGGCACATTGAACAGTCTGTTCAAAAACAGCACCGGCTCGCCCTCGGTAGGCAGGTAGAGCGCCAGCAGACGCTCATAGGGCTCCACGGCGACGCCGGTCAGATACCACACGCTCTTGGGGTCGCAGACGATCATCTGCGTCAGTCCCTGCGCGCGCAGGGCAGCACGGACACGGTCCATGCGTTCGGTTTTCAACATACAAATGCCTTCTTTCCCATGATCCTTTTATTAGTTTTCCGCGGGCTTCATTGCACTTTTGCGGTACTGCTGGGGGCTTTGGCCCACCATGGCGGTAAAGCGGGTCGAGAAGTTGCTCTCATCCCCAAAGCCGACCTGGTGCGCGATCTCGCAGACGGAGAAATCCGTCAGCACCAGCAGCTCCTTGGCGCGTGTGATCCGCGTGGACAGCAAAAAATTGTAGGGCGTCGTGCCCATGTACTGGCGGAACAGCCGCAGGAACCAGCTCTTGCTCACCGGCGTCTGGGCCAGCAGGCTGTCCAGCGACAGCGGCTCGGCATAGTGCTGGCGGATGTACTCGGCGGCCTGTTCGATCAAGGTGCGGTTGGAGCGGCTCTCGTCCCCGGCCAGTAGCTGGCGGGCCATCAGGGCCAGCATCCGGTGCAGGGCCAGGCAGATCTCGATCTGTGCGGCGGCGCCGTGCTCCCACTCGGCGGCCAGTGACTCAAACAGCGGCTGCATCTCCAGCCGACTGACCGTAACGGGGGACAGCCGCCCCTGCGGCTGCAGTACCTCGGCCAGATTGGCGACGCCCGCGCCGTCCAGATGCGCCCAGTAGTGGTGCCAGTGGTCCTGCCCGGGGGCAGTGCAGTAGCTTTGCGGGGTGCGGCAGTTCAACAGCAGGGCGCTGCCGGCGGGCAGCTCCACGCGCTGGTCGTTCTGCTCGATCAGACCGGAGCCGGACAGCGTATAAAACAGCAGATAGCTTTCCTTATCGGTACGGGCTGTGGCAAAATGGGCGCGGCCATAAAAGTTGCCGGCCTCAGTGCAGTAAAACGGCTGTGCCAGCGCCGCCGCGCCGGGGGTGGCGCGCAGCCAGGTGCTGCGTTCCTCCACGTCCATATTATAGGTCAGCATAATGGCGGTCCCTCCCTTGCTTATATGAACATGATAGAAACAAACCGCGCGTTTGTCAATAAAAAATAGAAAAAGCCTTCCCTATATAAGGAAAGCGCAGCTTGTCGAAAAACCTCCCTCTGCGAGGGAGGTGCCCCGAAGGGGCGGAGGGAGAGAACCTTGCCATAGCCCGAAATATTTCGGGCAGCCGTACAGTTCTCTCCCCCACCGCCTGCGGGCGGAGCCCCCTCGCAGAGGGGGCCAAGGAGTGAACGTACCTTTTTCGACAGTCTGGGGCGATCATTGGTCGCCTGCCTTGACAACGCCGCCCTTTTGTCCTATACTGATACACAGGTTAAACCTGGGTTTAAGTCATAGGAGGAAAACACATGGCCTATACAGTGGGGGAGATGGCGCGGCGGCTGGGTGTGCCCGCATCGACGATCCGCTATTACGATAAGGAAGGGCTGCTTCCCTTCGTCGGGCGCTCGTCCGGCGGCATCCGCGTTTTTACGGAGAAGGACTTCGAGTGGCTGCGCATCATCGAGTGCCTGAAAAAGACCGGCATGTCCCTCAAGGACATCCGCGAATACATCGAGCTGGCCATGCAGGGCGATGAGACCATTGCCCGGCGGCTGGAGCTGTTCCGCAAGCAGCGCACCGTGCTCGAGACCCGCATGGCTGAATTGCAGCAGACGATGGACACCCTGGACTACAAGTGCTGGTTCTATGAGACCGCCGCCGCCCGCGGCAGCACCGAGGGCATCAGCGACCTGCCCGACGAGGCTCTGCCCGAGGCCCTGCGCCCCGTGCGGGAGCGTCTGCGCACCGCCGCGCAGGCGGAGACAGAAGAAGTATGACCCCAAAACGCCGCCCCTGCAAAAAGGTCGGCGCTTTTTTGCGCCCCAGGTGTGCCGACTATAACAACCCATCCCGCAAAAATCCTGCCGCCACCGCTATATCTGGTGCTGCAGCGTACAATCCGCCACCAGACAAAACGGAAAATCTCAAAAAATCCTGCCGCGAAGTGTTAAACACAGCACAATTCCCGTAAAGATGCAAAAAATACGGAAAATATCTGCGTGAAACTTTCCATTGACACCCCGCGCGCCCTGTGGCAGAATGTCGGTAAGAACCTGATTGTGTAAAGGAGAGATCCCTATGACCCCTGAACTTCGCTGGCTGAGTGACCCCACCGTCTTTGCCGTGAACCGGCTGGACGCACACTCTGACCATCTCTGCTGCCGTACCTTGGACGAGGCCGAAAGCGGTCTGACATCGCTGCGCCAGTCACTGGACGGCGCATGGCGCTTTGCGTGGAGCGCCAACCCTGCCGCCCGCCCGGCGGATTTCTGGCAGCCGGACGCCGACCTGACCGGCTTCGGTACGATCCGCGTGCCCGGGCACATCGAACTGCAGGGCTACGGTCAGCTGCAGTACACCAACACCCTCTACCCGTGGGATGGCCGCAGCTGCCTGCGCCCGCCGCAGGTCGATTGGAACGATGACCCCGTGGGCAGCTATGTCAAAGAGTTTGATCTGGACGAGTCCCTGCGCGGCCAGCGCGTCTGCGTCAGCTTTCAGGGCGTGGAGCAGGCCATGTACCTGTGGTGCAACGGCCAGTTCGTCGGCTATGCCGAGGACAGCTTCACCCCGTCTGAATTTGACCTGACACCGTATATTCGGGACGAGAACAACCGCCTCTGCGTCGAGGTCTACAAGCGCAGCAGCGCCGCCTGGATCGAGGATCAGGACTTCTTCCGCTTCTCGGGCATCTTCCGCTCGGTCTATCTGTACGCAAAGCCCAGGGTCCACATCAACGACATCTGGCTCAAGGCCGACCTTGCCGCCGACAACACCACCGGCCTGCTGACGCCCCTCGTCAAGCTGGACGGTGAGACCGACGGCGCGTCGGTTGCCCTCGTCGTGACCGACCCCGAGGGCTACGCCGTCTACGAAGGCCCCGCCGCGGGCGATACGATTGAGATCGAGGGCATCCAGCCGTGGTGCCATGCAGCGCCGGTGCTCTACCACGCCGTACTGACCCTGCGCGATGCCGACGGCGTTTTGCAGGAGGTTGTGCCCTACGACATCGGCTTCCGCCGCTTTGAGATGATAAACGGCGTCATGTGCCTGAACGGGGAACGTGTCGTGTTCAACGGCGTCAACCGCCACGAGTGGAACGCCGACAGGGGCCGCGCCATCGGCGCCGACGACATGCACGCCGCCATGGCCGTGTTCAAAAAGAACAACATCAACGCCGTGCGCACCTGCCACTACCCCGACCAGAGCCTGTGGTACGACCTGTGTGACCGGAACGGCATCTATATGATCGACGAGACGAACCTCGAAAGCCACGGCAGCTGGCAGAAGCTCGGCGCGGTGGAGCCGAGCTGGAACGTGCCCGGCAGCCTGCCCGAGTGGAAGGACTGCGTCGTGGACCGCGCCCGCAGCATGTTTGAACGCGACAAGAACCACGCCGCCGTCCTGATCTGGTCCTGCGGCAATGAGAGCTACGCGGGCGAGGATATTCTCGCCATGTCGCAGTTCTTCCACGACCACGACCCGGGCCGCCTCGTGCATTATGAGGGTGTGTTCCACTGCCGCGCGTTCGACGCCATCAGCGACATGGAAAGCCGGATGTACGCCAAGCCGTGGGAAATTCGCGAGTATCTCGAATCCCACCCGAAGAAGCCCTTCATTCTCTGCGAGTATATGCACGATATGGGCAACTCGCTGGGCGGCATGGAGAACTATGTACGCTTGGCCGACGAGTTCGACCAGTACCAGGGCGGCTTCATCTGGGACTACATGGACCAGGCGCTCCGGCACACCGACGCGCTGGGCCGCAGCGTGCTGGGCTACGGCGGCGACTTTGCGGACCGCAACACCGATTACAACTTCAGCGGCAACGGCATTGTCTACGCCGACGGTGCCGAGAAGCCCGCCATGCAGGACGTGCGCTACTGGTACGACACCCCCGCCCGCCGCGCCGCCCACGATGCCCGCAACGCTGCAGCCGCCGCCCGAGCGGACCGCGACGCGGCCAAAGCACAGGCCGCCCGCAAACCCGGCACGTTGACTGTGACCGAGGGCGACGGCAACCTCGGCGTCAGGGGCGACGGGTTTGAAATTCTCTTTTCCGCGGGCGAGGCCGGGCCGTCGTCGCTGACCGTCAACGGCAGCGAGTGGCTCTGGCGCGCCCCGCGCCCGGCGTTCTGGCGCGCCGCCACCGACAATGACCGCGGCTGCGGCTTCCCGCAGAAAGCGGCGGCCTGGCTGGCGGCGGATGTCTACCTGCAGAACCTCGGCTTTGCGGTCTTGCAGAAATCCGCCGACGGTGTGCAGGTGCGCTATACCTACGGTGTGCCCACCGTGCCCGGCGCTAAGGCCGAGCTGACCTACACCGTGGAGCCGCAGGGCACGCTGCTGGTCGAGGCCGTCTATCATGGCGTGCCCGGTGCGCCCGAGCTGCCCTGCTTCGGCGTAAAATTCCAGACGTTTGCCCCCGTGGCCCGCACGCTCTGGACCGGCCTTTCGGGCGAGACCTACCCGGATCGCTGCAAGGGCGGCGTCTTTGGCTGCCATGAGGAGGTGCCGCACATTGAACCGGCTCTCGTCCCGCAGGACTGCGGCCTGCATGTGGGCACCCGTCAGTTCACGCTGGAGCAGCACAACGCCTGCGGTCAGACGGCGGCTGCGCTGACGATTGAACAGACCGACGCGCCGTTTGCCTTCAGCGCACTGCCCAACACTGCGCAGGAGATCGAGGCCGCCCAGCACATCACCGAGCTGCCCGCCACGGGCCGCACGAGCGTGACGATCCTGGGCGCAGCCCGCGGCGTCGGCGGCATCGACAGCTGGGGCACCGATGTGGAGGAGCCTTACCGCGTCAGCGGGGAAGGAGAGCACCGCGTCGCGTTCCGCATCGTGTTGTAAATACCCTAAAGGCAACACCGCCGGCGCTACACCTGCCCATAAAAACACAAGCCGCCCGTGTCAGCCTGACACGGGCGGCTTTGCTGTCTTATGCGCGTTTAATCCAGACGGAACACCTGCTCCAGCTTGGGCTGGGCGCCGGTCACGGGATCCATTTCCAGCTCCAGAATGTCCTTCATGTAGTCGTTCCAGCGGTCTACAACGGGGCTTTCAGCCTGTACCTTCTCGGCGTAGGCAACGCCCTTCGCGCACTCATAGTAGCCGAACAGCTCGTCGTTACAGTAGAAGATGCTGTAGTTGCAGATGCCCGCAGCCTTCAGCACCTCGACCATCTCGGGCCAGATCTCCGCGTGGCGGCGCTGATATTCAGCTTTGCAGCCGGGCTTGATGCGGCCCTTCCATGCTATATGCTCCATTGGTATGCACCTCACAGAATGATTTTCAGACCGTCAAAAAATTGCATTCTTGCCTTCTTGCTTATGTAGGGGCGACCATGGGTCGCCCGTCAACTTACCGCAGCAACGCATTTTCCGACAGTCTGGATTTTATCTTTATTGTACGGCGCGCAGCGGCGGTTTGCAACGTGGAATAGTACAGATTTCTTTGGGAAAATTCCACTTGCCGCGCCCGGCGCACAGCCCGTCACATCAGCGGGCTGAACAGCCGCAGCACGCAGTCCCAGCCGCGCACGGCCAGGCTGCGGGTGTCGGCGTACTTCTGCGTGACCTCGCGGCAGACGGGGAACAGCGCGTCAAAATCGCGGCGCACATCGGCCACGGCGCTGCACCCGCAGAACCAGCAGGCGTTCTCAAAGTGCAGGTACAGGCTGCGGAAGTCAAAATTGATCGTACCCACAACGGCTTCTGTGCCGTCGGCTACGCATTGCTTCGCGTGGATGAACCCGGGCGCGTACTCATAAATGCGCACGCCGCTCTTGGCAAGGCTGGCGTAATAGCTGCGCGTGACCGAGAAGATCAGCTTTTTGTCTGGGATGCCCGGCGTGATGATCCGCACATCAACGCCACTGGACGCGGCCAGCCGCAGTGTGCGCTGCATCTCGTCACTTAAAATAAGGTAGGGCGTTGTAATGTAGACGTAGTCCTTCGCACTGCGGATCATGTTCAGGTAGACGTTCTCGCCGGTGGCCTCGTCGTCCAGCGGATTGTCCGCGTAGGGCAGCACCACGGCATTCTCCCGCGCGGTGTAGGGCACATCGGGCAGATAGCGCTCGACCTCGGGGGCGGCCTTCTGCGTTGCGCCCCACAGCTCTAAGAAAATCAGCGTCAGGCCGCGCACGGCGTCGCCCTCCAGCCGGATGCCGCTGTCCTTCCACTGGCCGTAAGGGTGGGTGCGGTTGAAGTACTCCTCCGCCAGATTGTAACCGCCGGTAAAGCCGACGCGCCCGTCCACAACGGTGATTTTGCGGTGGTCACGATTGTTCATAAAGACGTTCAAAATCGGGATGACCGGGTTGAACCGACGGCACTGGATGCCGCGCCCCGCCAGCTTTTTGACAAATTTGCTGTTGATAAACCCGATGCTGCCCACGTCGTCGTAAAATACGCGCACCTCCACGCCGTGGGCGGCGCGCTCGGCCAGAATATCCTCCAGCTCCTGCCAGGCGGAGGCGTCCTCAATGGCGTGGTATTCCATGAAAATAAACTTTTCCGCGCTGCGCAGGGCTGTTTTCTGGGCCTCCAGCGCCTCGCAGGTGTCGCCGTAGAACGTCACATCGGTGTTGTCATAGGCGGGGTAGCCCGCGCGGTCCTGCAAATAGCGGGCGTGGTTGCGGGTGATGCGGTCCGGGTAGGGCAGGGCGCGGCGCTGCTGCAAAATGGGCGTGTGATACCGGCGCAGCATCGCCATATTTTCGCCAAAACGGCGGCGCATGACGCTGACGGCCCCGCTGCGGCCAAACAGCAGATAGATGGTCAGACCGAAGATGGGAAACAGCAAAATCAGAATGATCCACGAAATTTTATACGCGGAGTTGATATGCAGCCCATATATACGCAGCGTAATTAAAAATGTCAGTACCGACGTGCATACCTGAATGGCGGTGGAGTAGTCGTTCAGCTTGAGGGCAAGCCAGAAGATCCATAAAACCTGCAAAAGTACGCCGATGCCCGCCAGCAGCATCCGGCTGACGCTGTTGGGGATGGCCTCGCGTTTTTCCTCGGTGGTGTTGTTCATGTGTTGCCTCTTTTGTGCCGGGCGCGGCCCGGCTGTATTGATTTTTTATCCAGTATAGCACAAAATCTTGCAGTATACCACACTTTTGCACCGGAATTTGCGGTATGTTCACAAAGAGAGCGCCCCTGCAGCCGGGCAGGGGAGAGAGGACACAGAAAATGCAAAATAGCACAAAAATTGCCCGCCTGTAAAATTGGCCTATATACGCTGAAATCCATACGCGATGCGCTCTGCTGCCCGCACTGGCAGAGACAGCACAGATAAAATAAACGCAATATATGTGCGGTTTCAATTGCGGCAGTCTTGGCCGCAGCTTTTGGCACGGCGGCACAGCTGATTTTTAAAAATGACGGTAATATGTATAGAATTCCGCGCGGCGGCAGAGGGGCAGCCACGGCAAGGCAGTTGCTAGCTGGAAATTTGATGTGGTTGTCGGTTCTGAGACTAACTATAAGAGCATTAAGATTAAAAATCTTATTTACTCTGATGGCAAGAACTCTATTGCATACAATGTTACCAGCAATTGGGGTTCTACCCAGAAGGGCGTGGCGCTTGACAAGGCGACGCCCGTCATCACGCCGATTCTGGATAGCACTGGTAAATAAAGTCGTCTGATTAACCCAAATCCCACCGCCACCCGGCGGTGGGATTTTTTGTGCTTTTGCTGTGGTTTCACTCAATTCAATTTCAACTACGGACACTTACGCGGGCGGATATGGAATCCGCCCCTACGGTCTGCCAATCCCGTTGCATTCTGCCTGTCGCCAACTTCGGCGGGGTGGGGGCACCCCGCCCTACATCCTACCGGAAAAGGGGAACGTAGGGCGGCCAGCCCTCTGGCCGCCGTGCCCGCTTGCGGCCACAGTAAACCTTCCGTGCAATCCCCCCACCCTCACCCCGCAGACAAAAGCCTCCCTTGTCAAAGGGAGGTGCCGAGCCTGCGAGGCGGAGGGATTCCTGCCCGTCTGCGGGTGTAACAGCGTGCAGGGCATAAGCCCGTCGGAATCCCTCCGGACGCCTGCGGCGTCCACCTGCTCCCCTTCTGGCGCTACGCGCCACCTCCCCCGGCACGGGGGAGTCTGTCTTTGACAAGGGAGGCTTTTCTGCTCCAACCTTAAACTTCACTTCAAATTTCACTCTTGCAAAATCCGGCAAAGTGTGCTACAATCTCATAGCATACCGTTTTAGTGGGAAATATTCCCGCAACCCCAACCAAAAAAGGAGAGTTCCGCCCCATGTCCGAACGCCTGTGGGGAATCCTTGTGGATTCCTTTGGTAAAATATTGCTGCCCGGCCTGACCGTCACCATCCCGCTGACTGCCATCTCGTTCACGCTGGCGCTTATCATCGCGGTGGCGGTGGCGCTGGTGCAGTTTGCCCATGTGCCTGTTTTGCAGCGGCTGGCCCGGTTTTATATCTGGGTCATCCGCGGCACGCCCGTGCTGGTGCAGCTGTTCGTTGTGTTCTACGGCCTGCCCGGCGTCGGCATCCTGATTGAGCCGTTCCCCGCGGCGGTGCTCGTCTTTTCCATCAATGAGGGCGCGTACTGCGCCGAGACCATCCGCGCCGCGCTGGAATCCGTGCCCAAAGGCCAGATGGAGGCGGGGCAGTGCGTCGGCATGAGCTACTTACAGATCATCCGCCGCATCATCCTGCCGCAGGCGCTGCGCACGGCCTTCCCCACGCTGGCCAGTACGCTGATCGCCATGGTCAAGGATACCTCGCTGGCCGCCAACATCACCGTGACCGAAATGTTCATGACGACCCAGCGCATTGTGGCCCGCACCTATGAGCCGCTGGCCCTCTACATTGAGGTCGGTCTGGTTTACCTGCTGTTCTGCACCGTGCTGACCCGCCTGCAGGCCGTCGGCGAGCGGTACCTCAACAGCAAGGGCGCGCAAAGGAGCTGAACTATGCTGCAAATCAGAAATCTGCGCAAGTCCTTTGGCGATTTGCAGGTGCTTAAGAGCATCGATCTGGACGTGAACAAGGGCGACGTCGTCGCCATTTTAGGCCCCAGCGGCAGCGGAAAAACAACGATGCTGCGCTGCCTGAACTTTTTGGAAAAGCCCGACGGCGGCACGATGCTGTTTGACGACCAGCGCGTAGACCTGGCCCGCGTCACCCACGCCGAGGCCAACGCCCTGCGCCGCCGCACGGGATTTGTCTTTCAAAGCTACAACCTGTTTGCCAACAAGACCGCGCTGCAAAACGTGACCGAGGGGCTTATCATCGCGCGCAAAATGCCGCGCCGCCGGGCCGAGGAGATCGCCCGCGCCGCGCTGGTCAAGGTCGGCATGGATGACCGCGCCGACTACTACCCCAGCCAGCTTTCCGGCGGGCAGCAGCAGCGCGTGGCGATTGCCCGCGCCATGGCCGCCGACCCGGAGATCATCTATTTCGACGAGCCTACGTCCGCTTTGGACCCCGAGCTGACCGGCGAGGTGCTGGCCGTCATGCGCAGCCTGGCCGGGGAAGGCCGCACAATGCTGGTCGTGACCCACGAGATGGATTTTGCCCGCCACGCGGCCAACCGCGTGGTGTTCATGGAGCAGGGCGTCATTGTGGAGCAGAACACCGCCGAGGCGTTCTTCAACGACCCGCAGCAGCCCCGCACCAAAGAATTTTTGCAGACCTACAAGCAAAGGAGCCTATTGTAATGAAGAACCTGACCAAGCTGACCGCCCTGACCCTGACCGCCGCGCTGGCCCTGACCGCCTGCGGCAGCGCCGCCGCCACCGCGCCCGCCGCGGAATCCGCCGCCGGGAGCACCGCCGAGGCCGCGTCCGGCGACCTGTTGAGCGAGATCCAGGCCAAGGGTACCATCACGGTTGCGATGGAGGGCACATGGGCACCCTGGACCTACCACGATGAAAACGACAACCTCGTCGGCTACGACGTCGAGGTCGCCACCGAGATCGCGAAGAAGCTGGGCGTTGAGCCGCAGTTTGTCGAGGGCGAGTGGGACGGCCTGCTGGCCGGTCTGGACGCGGGCCGCTATGACATCATGGTCAACGGCGTGGACATTACCCCCGAACGCGCCGAAAAATACGACTTCTCGACGCCCTACGCCTTCAACCGCACCGCCGTCATCACCAAGGCCGACGATGACAGCATCAACACACTGGAGGACCTGAAGGGCAAAAAGACCGCAAACACGATCTCCAGTACCTACGCCGAGCTGGCCGAGCAGTACGGCGCGACGGTGACGGGCGTTGACGACCTGAACCAGACATTTGAGCTGCTGCTGAGCGGGCGCATCGACGCGACGCTGAACGCCGAGATGACCTTCTACGATTACACGAAGGAGCACCCCGACGCGAATGTGAAGATCGCCGTGCTGACAGACGATGCGAACCAGATCGCCATCCCGATGCGCAAGGGCGACGAGACTGCCGCCCTGCGCACGGCCATTGATGCCGCCATTGACGAGCTGCGCGCCGACGGCACGCTGAAGGCATTGAGCGAAAAATACTTTGGCCGCGATATTTCTACGGAAGAATAACCTTTGTAAAAAACATAGAAGGGGCTGCTGCACACGCAACAGCCCCTTTTGTTTTGGGGAAATTATACCTTGCGAAGGATGCCGTCGGTCAATTCGACGCTGTCGCCTTCCTCCATCCCGCCGCGGCGCAGCGCTTCGTCGGGGTAGGGGAGCACGCGCCGCGTGCCGTCAGCACCTTCCAGCACTACGTCAACCAGAATCGGCTGGTCGGCGGGCGGCTCCTCGCAGCCGTACAGCTGTTCCTCAATGCGGAAAATTTTGTATTTCATGCAGCTTCACGCTCTTTCCGGGGCGGTGGGGCCTGTCTCCACGGCCTCGATTTCTTTGATCAACATCTCATGGCCCTGCAAAAGGTGGGTGCGCGGGCTCTGGCAGTGGGGGCAGGTGCGGCCAAACTGCACGGTGGGGTACTGTTGGCCGCAGTCCTCGCACACGGTCACGGCGGGGATGGTCTCCACGGTCAGCACCGCGCCGGGCAAAAGCTCCGATTTCGCCGCCGCCCACTTCCAGCAGTCCTGCAGATAGCTCTCCACCACGCCGGAGACCTCGCCCAGCTGCAGCGTCACGCGCCGGATGCGCGTCACGTCGTTCTGCCGGGCCACGTCCTCCACCGTGCGGATGATGTGGAATACAATGCCAAGCTCGTGCATTACTTCTCCTTCTTGCCAAAGCGGATCTTGATCTCGCGCTTCGCCATGTAGGGCAGAATGGCCTTGAACTTGTCCTCGCTCCTGACCATCTTGCTGCACTCGGGCAGGTCGCGGTGCAGGCGGATGGCATCAAACTCGCACTTTGTCGTGCAGACGCCGCAGCCAATGCACTTGTTCGGGTCCACAACGCTGGCACCGCAGCCCAGACAGCGCGCTGTCTCGATTTTGACCTGATCCTCGGTCAGCGTCAGGTGCGCGTCGCGGAAGGAACGGTGCGCGTCAATGCCCGCATCCAGCGCGGCGGACTGGCGCGGTGCGCGGTCATACTCGCCCAGCGCCAGATTCGACTTGTCCAGCTCGTGGAAGTCGCGGCGGTTGCGGCCAATCGTCAGGCTTGTGTTGGGCTGCACAAAGCGGTGGATGGAAATTGCCCCCTGCTTGCCCGCAGCAATCGCGTCAATGGCAAACCGCGGCCCGGTGTAGACGTCGCCGCCGACGAAAATGTCCGGCTGGGCGGTCTGGTAGGTCAGCGCGTCGGCCACAGCGCCCTGGCCGCGGCCCAGCTGCACGGCCTCGCCGTTCAGCAAATCGCCCCACTCGATGCACTGGCCGATGCTTAAAACAACGTTGTCGCACGGCAGGGTGATGGTATCGCTTTCATCGTAGGTGGGCGCAAAACGGCCCTCCGCGTTGTAAAGGCCGGTGCACTTTTTCAGCACGACGGCGGTCACATGGCCGTTCTCGGAGAGGAACTCCTTCGGGCCGTAGCCGCAGGTGATTTTGGTGCCCTCCTCCTCGGCCTCGGCAATTTCCTCCGGTGAGGCCGGCATCTTGTCCCGCGGCTCCAGACAGATCATCGTCACGCCGTCGGAACCGCAGCGCAGAGACACACGCGCCGCGTCAATGGCAACGTTGCCGCCGCCGATGACGACGGTCTTTCCGGTCATTTTGCGGCTCTCGTCACCGCCGACGGTGCGCAGCAGGTGGACGGCGGTCTCGATGCCCGCGGCGTCCTCGCCGGGCACACCGGCCCGGCGCCCGCCCTGGCAGCCGATGGCGATATAGAACGCCCGGTAGCCCTGTCGGCGCAGCTCGGCCAGCGTGACGTCTTTGCCGACCTCGACACCACAGCGGATGTCAACGCCCAGCTCCCGCAGAATGTCGATCTCGGCGTCAATGACGTTTTTCTCGAGCTTGAATGAAGGGATGCCGTAGCGCAGCATGCCGCCGGGACGCTCGTTTTTCTCAAATACGGTGGGCTTGTAGCCCTGCACTGCCAGAAAATAGGCGCAGGACAGACCCGCGGGGCCGCCGCCGATGATGGCGATCTTCTGCGGCCACGGGCCCTGCAGCGACGGCTGGACAACGTCGGGCACGTAGCGGTGCGCGGCGTTCAGGTCCTGCTCGGCAATGAACTTCTTGACGGCGTCGATGGCAACGGCCTGATCCACGGTGCCGCGGGTGCAGGCGTCCTCGCACCGGCGGTTGCAGACGCGCCCGCAGACGGCGGGGAAGGGGTTCTCCTTTTTAATCAGCGCCAGCGCGTCGCGGTAGCGGCCCTGCGCGGCCATTTTCAGGTAGCCCTGCACGGCAATGTGCGCGGGGCAGGCCGTCTTGCAGGGGGCCGTGCCGGTGTCATAGCAGTTGATGCGGTTCTTGTCGCGGTAGTCGATGGCCCACTTGTCGGGGCCCCACTTCACGGCGTCGGGCAGCTCCTGCTTCGGGTAGGTGATGGGGCCGTCCTTCGTGCAGAGCTTCTGGCCCAGCTTGACCGCGCCCGCAGGGCAGTACTCCACACAGCGCCCGCAGGCCACGCAGTTCTCCGGCTCGACACGCGCCACGTAGGCCGAGCGGCTCATGTTCGGCGTGTTGAACAGCTGGCTTGTGCGCAGCGCATTGCAGACGTTGACGTTACAGTTGCAGATGGCAAAAATCTTGTTCTCGCCGTCGATGTTCGTGATTTGGTGCACAAAGCCGTTGTCCTCGGCCTTCTGCAGGATCTGCATGACCTCATCGTAGGTCACGTAATGCCCCTTGTTGGTCTCGACGAGGTAGTCGGCCATATCGCCCACGCCGATGCACCAGTCGTCGGGGTCGTCGCCGCAGCCCTCGCCCATGGCGGCGCGGGACATACGGCAGCTGCACGGACCGGCGGCATACTTGCCGTCGTATTTTTTCAGCCAGTGAGAGATGTGCTCAATGTCGGCGGACCGGTTCTCGGTCTCGATGGCCTTTTCCACCGGGATGACGTGCATACCGATGCCTGCGCCGCCCGGGGGTACCATGGCGGTGATGTGCTCCAGCGGCAGAAACGTCATCCGCTCAAAGAAGGCTGTCACCTCGGGGTGGTCGGCGATCTGCTGCTTGTTCATGTTGAAGAACTCTGCGCTGCCGGGCACGAACATCGGCAGGATGTACTGCTTTTCGCGGCGGGGATTCTCCCAGTTGTACTCCAGCAGACCGACGACGGCCATCTGCTGCAAAAGCGGCTCCAGCTCCCCGGCAGGCTTGCCCGTGGCCTTGACCAGCTCGGGCAGGGTCATGGGCTTGCGGACCTTCATTTTTAAGGCAACGTCCGCCATCTCGTCGGTCACGATGGACGCTAGGCCCCAGTATTCGGGGTCATCCTTCGTCAGAATGCCCTTTTTGGCCGGGATGCGGTCCGTGATCATCTGGCCCAGCCTGGCAATTTTCTCGCGGTACGGCTCGTCCCTCGGAATCTCGAAGGGCAGCCTGCTCTCGTCCAGCGGGAACGCAGTGGGTTTGCTCATGGTGTGCTCCTTTTTTGTGCCGTTGCTCCGTTTTTGCACAGTAGGGGCCGGGCATGCCCGGCCCGGTTGTAAATGGCGGACGGGCGATTGCGGCAAGGCCGCGGGCCGCACATGTGCGGCCCCTACAACGCGGCTGGATTATTTACGCCTGCCACGCCTTAACCTGCTCTTTTAGCCAATCGGCCCATTCGTCAATGCCCTCGCCCGTCCGGGCGCAGATCGGGATCACCCTTGCGTTCGGGTTGCGCAGGGCCACATACTCGCGGCATTTGTCCATGTCAAAGTCAAAATACGGCAGCACGTCGATCTTGTTGACAAGAACGACGTCGCAGACCTGGAACATCAGCGGATATTTCAGCGGCTTGTCGTGGCCCTCGGGGACCGACAAAATCATCGCGTTCTTCACCGCGCCGGTGTCGAACTCGGCAGGGCAGACAAGGTTGCCGACGTTTTCCAGAATCACCAAATCGAGACCCCCGGTGCCCAGCCCGGCCAGTCCCTGCCGGGTCATCTCGGCGTCCAGATGGCACATGCCGCCGGTGTGCAGCTGAATGGCCTTGACGCTGGTTTCGGCAATGGCGCGGGCGTCCACGTCGGAGTCGATGTCTGCCTCCATCACGCCGATGCGCAGCTCATTTTGCAGCGCAGCAATCGTGCGGCGCAGTGTCGTGGTTTTGCCGGACCCCGGCGCACTCATTAAATTCAGCAGAAAGATTTTTTCCTGCTTCAGCTCAGCCCGCAGCGCGGCGGCCTGTTCGTCGTTGGAAGCAAAGATGCTTTGCTTGACCTCGAGAATTTTCACGTTGTCCATGGGGTGCTCCCTATAAATTGGTATACGGTCTCTGCTAACATTTTAACATCGTGTCAAAAAATCCGCAATCGACGAATATGACAAAGAAAATTTGCGCAGTACGGACAAGATGACGAAAAAGCCCTAAGCCTTCCCCCTTGGGGGAAGGTGGCCCCGCAGGGCCGGATGAGGGAAAGGCGTGCCATAACCGTCCGCAAACGGATTGCAGCCGTAAACTTCGCCCTCATCAGTCACCTTCGGTGACAGCTTCCCCCGAGGGGGAAGCCTCTGGTTTTATAAAGTGCTCCACCACCATCCGCTGCGCCTCCGGCGTAAACAGCAGCACTGAATACGGCGTGCCGCGGGCGCTGACCTTGTCCTCGCTGCGCAGACCGGCGTCCACACCGGCAGGGGTCGGCACGTAGTAAAAGCCCTTCGTCGGCAGACGCTCCATGCCGATGAGCCGCTGCGCCAGCAGCCACTCGTCGATCTCCTTGATGGTCGGTGCCTTCACATCCGGGTCACCGGCGGCCTCGATCAGCGCGGCCTTCAGCTCCGCGCCGGTATAGCTGTCCTGATAGTTGAAGCTGCGCGCATCCTCCGCCGTCAGGTAAAACGCGGGGCGCTCGGCCTTCGGCGGCTTTTTCTTCTTCTCGGACGGCAGCGGCTTTTCCGGCTCCGGTGCGGGCGGGTCCAGGCTCAAAACGGCGCCGGGGTGGTCGGCGCGGTAGGCGTCAATGACCGCAAAGAACGCGGCACCGTACTTTTCATACTTGCGCTCACCCATGCCGTAGATGCCCAGCATATCCTCCGCGCGGCGCGGCGCGCGCAGACACATATCCACCAGCGACTTGTCGCCGAACACGACGTAGGGCGGCAGTCCCTCGCGCTGGGCGGTGTCGAACCGCAGCTGGCGCAGCTGGTTGAACAGCTCCAGTCCGGCGCTCGTCAGGGCGTCCATCGGGCTGCGGCGCTTCGGCTTCGGTGCGCGGGCCAGCTCCGGCTCACGCTGCGGCGGCAGCTTGACCAGCACCTGCCCGCCGGCCTTCAGCGGGGCAATATCTCCGATGTGCAGCACGGCGTACTGGTCGTCGCTCTGCACCAAATATCCATCCTCCAGCAGCTGGGCCAGCAGGCGTTCCAGCGTCTCGCGCGGGGTGTCCTTCATCCGGCCGTAGCTCTTGAAGCGCTCGGCTCCCAGCTCCCGCAGACGCGCACGGTTCGCGCCTTGTAAAGTGCCGAACAAAATCGCTTTGCCGTACCGCCCGCGCAGCTCGGCCACGCAGTTGATCATCCACTTGGCGGCGTCGGTCATATCGACCTCGTCAAAATCGTTGTTGCAGCTGCCGCAGTTGCCGCACGGCGCGGTGGGATGCTCGCCGAAATAGGCCAGAATGTAGTTGCGCAGGCACTCCGTCGTCTGACAGTAGCGCTCCATCGTCTGCAGGCGCTGCAGGTCGCGCTGGCGCAAAAGGTCGGCCTCCTCGTCGTCCATCTCGGCAAAATCCTTTTTGTCCAGCAGAAATTTGTTGATGATGACGTCCTGCGCCGAAAAAAGCAGCACGCACTGCGACGGCAGCCCGTCACGCCCGGCACGGCCCGCCTCCTGGTAATAATTCTCCATGCTCTGGGGCATGTTGTAGTGCAGCACGAACCGCACGTTGGACTTGTCAATGCCCATGCCAAAGGCGTTCGTCGCCACAATGACCGGCGCGGTGTCGTAGATGAAGTCATTCTGATTTTTGCGCCGTGCTTCGGCGGACAGGCCCGCGTGGTACTTTGTGGCCGCAAAGCCGTATTCCGTTAGAAGCTCCTGCAGCTTGTCCACATTCTTGCGGGTAGCGCAGTAGATGATGCCGCTCTCGCCGGGGTGGTCGCGCAGATATTGGATGACAAAATCGTCCTTGCGGCGGGTGCGCTCGACCTGAAAGTAGAGGTTGGGCCGGTCAAAGCCGGTCACAAGCACCTTCGGGTCGTGGAGGCGCAGCGTGCAGACAATGTCGTCCTTGACCTCCCGCGTGGCCGTGGCCGTGAACGCCGACACGATGGGGCGGCGGGGCAGACTGTCGATGAAGTCGAGGATCTTTAAGTAGCTCGGGCGGAAATCTTGTCCCCACTGGCTGATGCAGTGTGCCTCATCCACCGTGACCATCGAGATGTCCGCCCCCGCGGCAAAGCTGCGGAACACCGGGCTTTCCAGGCGTTCGGGCGCGACGTAGACGAGCTTGTAGCTGCCCTCGGCGGCCAGGTCCAGCGCGCGGGCGATCTGTGTCTCGGTCAGCGACGAGTTGATAAATGCCGCATGGATGCCCGCTGCGTTCAGCCCCTTGACCTGGTCCTGCATCAGCGAGATCAGCGGCGAGATGACGAGCGTCAGCCCCGGCAGCAGCAGGGCAGGGACCTGATAGCAGAGCGACTTGCCCGCGCCGGTGGGCATGATGGCCAGCGCGTCCCGCCCGGCCAGAAGGGCGCTGACGATCTCCTCCTGCCCGGGGCGGAAGGAGTCGTAGCCGAAATACCGTTTTAACGCTTCAAGCGGAGTCATGAAGGACCTCCTGAACTTTTTCTTCCATTATAGCACATCCGCACCCCTGCGGCCAGAGAAACGCGCACTTTACACCGCGCACCGTCTGCGGTATACTGGTAGCAAATCAAAAAACAGGAGCTGTCGCTATGATTCTGGATATTGTTGTGGACGTACAAAAGGACTTTATCACGGGTGCGCTGGCAAACCCCCAGGCACAGGCCAACGTGGCCCACCTGGCCGAGACCGTTAAGGCCCATGCCCGGGCCGGGCACTGGCTGTTCCTGACGCGGGACACCCACCCCGACAACTACCTTGCCACGCGGGAGGGACGCCACCTGCCTGTGGAGCACTGCATCGAGGGCGAGGACGGCTGGAACTTTGCGCCCGAGCTGGAGAACGCGCTGGACGGTACCGAGCCCGAGGTCTGCTACATCGTCAACAAGCCGACCTTCGGCAGCTATATGCTGCCGAGCGAGATCCTCGACGAGTTGATGGCCCACAACAAGGCCGTGGACGACATTGAAAAGATCGTCATCTACGGCTACTGCACCGACATCTGCGTCATCAGCAACGCCATGGTGCTGCGCGCGGCCTTCCCGGAGACGGAAATCGAAATCCTGTCCGACTGCTGCGCCGGGGTCACGCCCCAGTCCCACCAAACGGCGCTGGACGCCATGCGGGCGTGCCAGTTCACAATCGTATAAAGCGTATAAAGACAAAATTGAAACCGACGCACTCTTGCGTTTCTCACCGCATTGTGTTATACTTTAGGCAATACCACATAATTCTAAGTGCCGATACGGCGAGCGAGGTGCGGCAGCTGCTAAGCCA
>ENA-UOJK01000479-UOJK01000479.1-human-gut-metagenome-genome-assembly--contig:-C116-NODE-479-length-38043-cov-8.039960_pt1 | contig 38043 bp, 38 predicted proteins | sample MGYA00242348_ERZ723895 | MGnify/ENA metagenome assembly ERZ723895
TCGCTGTACAATTAAAGTTTGGAACGGGGGATACATAATCGCTTTCTTGCCATAAAAGGCATTATGTTGAGCTCAACATAATGCCTTGAACTTACATTCCGTGTTCTACCATGGCACAGTCGAGTGGCGGTTGTTCAACTCCACGCTCCATGCGGGTGAAGCGAAAGCCAACATCATTCTGGCTATGACGATCTCTGCGCAGGGTATTAACCAGAAGTACACGCAGTTCCGAAAAACGCCCATCGGGGATAATCCGGCGTTCACCTTCCGCACCTTTCTGCTGCGGCTGGGGCTCATCGGTCCGGAGTACAAAAATGTGCGGATGCACCTGCTGAAGAACCTGCCCGGTGACAAGGCGTGGCGGCACGACAAGTCGCTGTATCCCAGCAATCAACCACGGCCCCGCACGGATGAGGCCAGATAGGAGAAGAAATGTCGAAAAAAGAATATTTTGCTTATGGTTCCAATCTGAATTTTGAGCAGATGGCTTACCGCTGCCCGGAGGCAACCGCCGTGGGTATCGCCAAGCTGGACGGCTATGAGCTGGCGTTCCGGCGCGGCTACCTGACGATTTTGCCCAAAGAGGGCGCAAGCGTTGAAGGGTTGATTTGGTCTGTCACCGACCATGACGAATCACAGCTTGACTGCTACGAGGGCTACCCGACATTCTATGACAAGGAGACCATGACGGTCACGGATGCAGATGGCACGCCGCACGAAATTATGGTTTACACGATGAACGCACCGTACCGCGACCAGTTGCTCCCGGTCAGCAGCCGTTACAATGCGGTTGTCATGCAGGGGTGTCTGGATGCGGGTATCTCTCCGCAGCAGTTCTATGATGCTGACGAAAAATACCGCAAAGCCTACAAGGCCAGAGCCGCGCCCTGTCCCAAAAAACACGCTCCCGAACGCTAACCAAGCCCGCTGCAACCCGCAGCGGGCTTTTTCTTTTGCAACAAAAGGAGAACCAGTATGAAAAACAAACACAGAATAAAGCAGTGCTTGTCGCTGCTGCTGGCGGGCGCACTGACGTTTACCAATGTTGGCGCAGCGCTGCCCGCTTTTGCAGAGGATGCCCCCGCCACGCCAGAAAATGCCGAAGTGGTCACCCCCGAAACTGCCGAAGCGGACACCACGGCACCAAACCTTGTGCAGATTACCGAGAATCTTTACAACGATCTGCCGGACGCGCCTACCGGCAGTTACCTTGGCAGCATGGGTCTGCCCGTGGCAACCGGCGAGACAAAAATCGGTATTTCCGCGTGGGTTTCTGACCTGTATGACGGCGTAGATGCCCATATGGATGCCGATGCGCTGAACGCAGATGAGAACACAGTCACAATCGGCAAAACTCCCGGTACAGACTATGCCATTGTTCCGCTGCTGGCGCAGGTCGAATACCCGGCAGACGGTGCGGTATCTGAAATCATACTGCCGGAGGATGTAGAGCTTTTAAGCTATCTCTCTACCGATTATGAGCCTATCTCGGCAGACGAGCAGGAGCGGGCTGAAATCCTGCACCATACATACTCGGAGCAATCGGCGGCAGCAACCGGCCTGTATGTGAAAGCCTCTGCCGATTTTACGGCGCAGCTGGTCTATACGGATTCGGACGGCAACTCGCAGTCAAAAGCTATCCAAGTACAGATCAGCGAGGATGCCGCACCCACACAGATGTATGCCGACACCGGCGATGACGGCATTGCCGCCTATGCTGCAGGACCGACTCCGCCGTATGCCACCGGCAAAATCACCAGTATTGCCAAGGAGGGCGGCACATGGCTGATTTGGTTCAACGGGCAGGAAGCCTACTGCTGCAGCCACGGCCTGAACGGCCAGCCCAAGGGCTGCCCCACCTACAGCTTCTCTCATGTGTCACGCCTTGAACCCGGCCAGTATACCCCCGGCAACCACTATGCAAATCAGGTCAACATCTGGGGCGGTCTTGGTCAGCTGAGTCTGGATATGCTGGATGACCGTCCTGTTGTGGCAAGCCTTGAAGATGATCCTGAAGGCGGCGAAGAACAGACGGACATCCTTGGCAGTCTTTACGATGAAACCCAGCAGTGGATCATGGAAAACTATCCCGACAGCTACGCGGCGCAGACCTATATTGCTGCTGCAGAAGAACTGGTAAACGGTACAGATGCGCAGTCCGGGGAAAACGGCTACTACACCTACATCTATAACCCGCCCGCAGGGTATGCGTGGCAGGTTGTGGCGCTGGTCGGTGAAGAAATTGCGGGCGGCACTGAGATCCCGGATGTGCCGAGTGTTCCGGAACCGAAGTACTATTCCGCTGCGTGGACAGCTCCTGCGCAAAGCGCCAGCGGAAGCTTTGATCTGACATTCACAGTCAACACCGACAAGTACCAGCTGAACACGCTGGAAAAGGTGGACGGGGCGGTCATTACCGTCACGCCCAGCCGGACCGGCGGCAGCGTGGACGGCGGCAGCTGGCAGATGACCCCTGCCGGGGCACAAACCATTACCACAAGCGGTCACACACAGGACGATACCTACCACCTGAACGGCGGCGACGGTTCTGCCACATGGACGGTTCACTACGAGGTGTCCAAGACCAGCACCAGTACGCTCAGCGGGCAGGAAGGACCGTTCACCAGCCAAGCAGAAGCAGACGCAGCTGCCGAAGCTGCCAAGAATGCGGCTATCGGGCAGCTGCAGAACGAGGCGCAGGGCATGGTGGATGCTGCCATCGCCTCGGCGCGGGCGCAGCTTGCCAATATTACATTCAGCTATGACGAGGTCACCATTCCGCACGGCTTTGATTCCACGCCCGGTGCGCTGGGCAGCCACCAGACTATTACAGTTCCTGCAAATAGCAGCAACGACTACAAAATGCAGAACGATGAATGGTCGGTAAAGGTCAGCATCGACAAAATCGACAGCGAAACCAAGCAGCGCATCAAGGGCGATGCCGAGTTTAAGCTTTTTGAGTGGGATGTGGTTCGGCAGTGCTATATCCCGTTTGGCGGGTACAACCAATACAAGGTTGAACGCCAAGCAGATGGCACCTACAAGGTCATCAACCACAGCGATTATGCAGGCGGTTCGGACGATTTGTTCTACACCCAGCGCAACGAGGGCAAGTTTGTCATCGTGGAGAGCCGCGCACCCAGCGGGTATTACGGCGATTGGACTGATGTGAACACTCCCGGCGCGGCAGGCTCTGTTCTGGGCAAGCGGGCGTATGCCTTTGAAATCACAAAAGCGCTGGACGGTCAAACGATTTGGCTGGGCAACGCGGATTATAACGCCGACATTACCACGGCAAACAGCGGCGGTACCCTCATCGACACCGGCGAGGGCATCGTTACTATCACCTTTGGCAGCCGCAAGGCAGATAAGACCTACGCCACAGACCCCATGGGCATTGCCAACAACGAAGATTCCTACACCATGCACGCCAATGCCGACAAGATGCAGAATGACCGTGTCCTCGGCAATATTCTGTTGACAAAAGTGGACTTGGACGCCGCGCGGTATCTGGCTGCGGGCAGCAACGGAGATACCACGCTGGAAGGTGCTGTGTACGATCTGTACGCCGCTGACACCATTGAACACCCGGACGGCGTTTCGGGTGTCGTAGATTATTCGAAAATCACCGATGCCAACGGACAACCTATCTGGCACACCACTGTCCTCACCAACGGCGGCTGGGATACCGATTACCTGCCCATTTTGCAGAAAGACCGGCTGGTAGCCTCCGCCAAGATTACAGACGGAAAGCTGGCTTTTGCCAACCTGTACATGGGCCGCTACTATCTGGTCGAGCGTGCCACCGGGCTGGTGCTGCCCATCGACGGAAACGGCAAGCTGTATGTTACCGGGAAGTATCCGCAGCTAAACAAGAAGCTGGAACGCACCGGAAAATACAGCAGCCTTGCCACCAAGGGCGGCGAGTACACCGACTACATCTACAAAAATCAGTATTCTGCTGTGGCTGAGAGCCGCAAGCTGGACGGCAGCAAGGCGTGGGATGGCTATTATCTTTCCTACGCGAAAGGTTACCTCTGCGATGAGGTCAACCACTACAAAACGCTGACCTATGCAGATGAATCGACCTACCACATCCACGCCGAGCAGGAAAGTCAAGACGAAGTCCTCAAATCCGGCTTTAGTTTGCAGAAGTTGGTTTCGACCACAGGCCAGCCCTCCCCGGCACTGAAGCTGGAGGGTGCGGGCTTTACCGTTTACCGCATCTCCAAACTGAGCAAGGCCGCGCAGTTCAAGCAGAACCCGGACGGCAGCTACGATGTGCAAAGCATTTTGGACGCCTACCGCAAGGACAACTACGATAATTTGACGCTCAAGTACGATTTCACCGCCGAAGGTCAGGCCATTGCCAATATGTTCGAGAGCAGCACCGATACGGTCAACGCCTACAATGCCACGCTGACCGCAGACGGCGACTATGCCAACGGCAGGGGCAACGGCTGGATGCCCACGGATCAACCCGCTGAGTATAGGCTGGGAGAAATGTTCACCAACGATGAAGGCATTTTCCGCGTCGAAGGCTTGCCGTATGGGCAGTACCTTGTCGTGGAAACCACCATCCCCAAGGATGTGTTCCAGTGCGACCCGTTCATCGTGACGGTAGACGCCAACAGCCCGCAGAGCCGATTTACAGTTCCCGCAGGCAGCGTCACCATCGCCAGCAGCAACTACATGACCTTTAATGTGCTGGATGAGGAACTGGAAGGCTATTTGCAGCTCATCAAGACAGACACCGAAACCGGAAAGGCAGTCAAAATCGCAAACACCTCTTTTGCCTTGTACAAATTAGATGACAAGGGTAATAAGACCCGCATTTCCATGATCGACCCCGCCAGCGGCAGCGCCACCAAGAAAACGGATGTGTTCTACACCGATGCAGACGGGCTTATGAAAACACCCGAAAAACTTCCGCTGGGGCGCTATTTCATTGAGGAACTGCAAGGTCCGGAAGGCTATTTCAACGATCCTGCCTACTCGGTAGAATTTGAAATCAAATCCGACCGCGTCTGGCAGGTCGTGGGCAATGCTACTAACGATATGGATGAGTACATCGTCACGGAAAAATACTGCAATCACGAAACACTCGGTCAGCTTACCATCCGTAAGCTGGGCAATGTCTTGACCGATTACAAGGATGGTCAGTTCATCTACACGCAAGATAGTCTCGCAGGCGCAGTGTACGAAATTCACGCTGCAGCCGACATTGCCACACCAGACCGCCAAGGTACCTACTGGTACAAATCCGGCGATTTGGTGGCAACTGTTACCACCGGCGCGGAAGGTCAGGTGGATGAAGTAAAATTCAGCCCCACCCGCACGCAGGCAACCTATGATTTCTTGAAAGTTTCCCATGATGGCACCAAAGGCGAAGTTACCGTGACCCTGCCGCTGGGTAAGTACACCATTACCGAGGTTCAAGCGCCGTATGGTTTTGTACTGACCCAGCAGAGCTACACTGTGGAATTCGGCTGGGACAACCAGAAAAATGACATTGTGCTGGCAAAAGCCATCGTCAGCCACGAGCAGGACGGCGACAAGGAATGTTCGTACAGCATTGTGAATGTAAAGGACGCCTCGGATGCCCACAAGAATGGGCAGACGCTTGTGTTTGAAAATGCGCGGGTTCTGCCGGTTCCTGAAAAGCCCGGTGACAAGGTTGGCAAAATCGGTGTAGGCATTTACAAGCAGGACCGTGAGGCGCAGACCTATCTGCCCGGTGCGGTGTATGAACTCTACACCGTGGATGACATTTATTCCGCGGACGGTACAAAGCTGCTGGACGCCGGTACAAAGCTGGCCACCAGTAGCACAACCAACGCCAGCGGCTTTACTTGGTTTGATGTGGACGTGCCGATTCGCGGCGAATATTACATTGACCCTGCAGGTCCGCGAAGCACCAGCCGCGAGAACAGCGGCAGATACCGCATTGTGGAAATCACCGCCCCTGCGGGTTACCTGCTGGACAGCACCCCTGTGGATGTAGAGTTCACCTACGAGGGTCAGCAAATCGCGTGGCAGGTCGTGGACGGTACAAACACCAACCTGCGCACCAGTGTGGACATTTCCAAGCAGGACATCACCAACGGAAAGGAACTGCCCGGTGCGAAGCTGGAAATCCGTGATACTGACGGCAATCTTATTGAGGGCTGGATTTCTACAAAAACGCCGCACACCGTGCGAGGTCTGGATCTGGAAAAAGCGTACACCCTGACGGAGAAACGTGCCCCGGACGGCTATGCCGAAGCCGAAAGCATCGTGTTCAAGCTGGTGCAGGAAGGTACAGAGCAGGTCAATGAGGTATATGTAAAATCCGACGATGATTGGGCAAAACTCGACAATGCCACAATCATCATGCAGGATGCGCCTGTGTTGGATATCGACAAAACGGACATTGCGGGTAATCTGCTGCCGGGTGCTACGCTGACGATCCGTGATGCTGGCGGCGAAGTTATTGACACTTGGATAACCGACTACAAAACTCACCGTGTTCCCGTTTCGGATGCATTTATCAAGCTGTCGGGCGAAACCAAAGAGTACATCTACACCCTGACCGAGGATGCCGCCCCGGCTGGCTTTGAAATTGCCGAATCGGTGCAGTTCAAGGTACAGCAGGCAGACAAAAATGTTTGCCTGTTCGTCCGCAAAAATGCCGATGCCGAATGGGTGCGCGCCGACAAGCGCCTGATTCAGATGATAGACGAGGCCACGCCCCGCGAGGAAACTCCCACACCAACCCCGGCACCAGCACCGCAGCCGACGCCCGCTGCAACCCCTGCGCCTACACCTGCGCCTACGCCGCATAAGGTGCAGACCCTCCCGCAGACAGGAGATGGTTTCCCGCTGCTGGCTATTGTGGTCGTGTCTCTTGCGTCCGCGACAGGTATCGTGCTGCTGACCGTCAAGCAGAAAAATGCGCTGAAAGAAACTTCTGATAAGGAGGATGCCGATGAAAGTTCTGATCGTTGAACCCGGAAAGTATCCCCGCAAAGCCGACATTGAGCACACCCTTGAAGCCGAGCAGGCAGTTGTCGGCGGCACCATCGAGGCAGTGTACCCTTGGCGGGATAGTGCCTGTATCGTTTGTAATGAGTAGTTCCTACAAATGAGTAGTAATTGAGCAAAATGCCCAGAATCCCGGGCGTTTAAGCATAATTTACTACACATAATCAGAAAGTTTTCTTTCCAAATTGTGTTAACCATTGCAATAAATCTTCATCCTCCTCCCAAGGCATTGTGGTATTGGGTGTGTAATTCGGCACTTTCTCCTCAAATACTTTTCGCTTCATCTCTGCATCGATGCGAGCGTAAACCTCTGTTGTAGAGATGTCTGCATGCCCAAGAAAATCTCGAATATATATCATGTTAACACCAGCTCGCAGCAAGTGCATGGCTTTGGTGTGGCGTAATACATGAGGAGATATATTCTGTGGTTCAAGTACCGGAGATGCCTTTGCCGCATACTTCTTCAGAATATAGGTGACTCCATAGCGAGATAAAGCCTGCTTTTTTGCATTATAAAATAGCGGAATCATCTGAGACTGAGAATCGGAATGAAAGCTGCGGATATATCTGTCCAACAGTTTGCAGGTATCCTTCATCAGGGGAACCTGACGAACTTTTCGTCCTTTTCCAGTTAGAATAACCATTGGGGGGTGTGTTAGACGGACATCTTTCAGCCTAAGATCCACCAATTCCTGTACCCGTGCGCCAGAGTCATACAGTAGTGCAAGAAGTGTCAAATCTCGGAGCCCTTGTCGGGTAGATGCATCTGGTTGGGACAGAAGAAGTGACAGATCATCCTCCGTCAAAAACGGTATCAATGCCTTTTCGTACTTTTTGGGTCGCAGATTAATAATGTCAACGCAGTTTTCTATGTTTTCCGGAAACTTGTACTGTACAAAATGAGCAAAGGCCTTTATGGCGGCAAGTCGCTGGTTTCTTGTTGTAACCGCAATATGGCGGGATGTTTCTAACCAATCCAGAAATTCAGAAACAAGTTCCATATTCAGATAGCGCAATTCTATATAATTTGCGGAGATGCCTTTCTTTTCTTGAAAAAATAGAAGGAGTTGCTTGAAAGTATCTCTGTATGAATTGGTGGTATTGGGACTCACCCCGCATGTAGTAGGCAGATAGATTGAGAAATACTCGGTCAGTGCTTTGGTAAAGTCAGTTTTCCTCATCCGTCTCACCTCCAACCGGAATAATGCCGACAAATGCTCTGTCAAGTTTTTGGGAAAGTTCCGGGAACGAAGCAACCGTCAGGTGAATATACCAACAGGTTTCACGGTAACTCTTATGTCCCAAATACGCGGCAAGGCGAGGAACGATTACCATGGGATCATACCCATCAGAAAGTTGTTTTTCCAGTGTATGAACTGCGAATGTATGCCGAAAATCATGCACACGAGGGCCATTGCCGGTGTGAGGAATATTGCATGCGAATAGCAGCTCGCGAAAATTATCATAGATTGTTTTAATAGAATAATGGCCACAAGCAGATGGAAAGAACCATTCTCTTTCATCTGGTAACTGAGCAGAGTAGCTTCGGAGATACTCTATTACGCTATTGTGGACAGGGACAAGTCTATCCTTACCTCCTTTCCCGTTGTGTACAGTAATAATGCCTGTATCCAAATCGACATCCTTCACTCTTAGCCGGAGCACCTCACCTATACGAAAACCACAGCAATATAAAAGCCGGATAACAGCAGGTATGACCAGATGCCTTGTTGGCGCATTATTCCTGACCGGCAGATTATCTGCTGCATATAATAATCGCCGTATTTCTTCAACAGTAAATATATGCGGGGTAAAAGTCGAACTGTTCTTTAGTTTGCTGGTATCCGGGACATAGGAGATTCCGTCCTGCGTGTATGCAAATTTTGCAAAAGCGCGTATCGCATTATGTCTGACTATTTTCGAACGGTTTGAAAGATATGGCTTTAATAAATCCCATGCGTCAATAAGCTCTTTTGTCACCACGGGGGCATCCGAGAGTTCCTTTGAAAGGCAGTCCAGTTCCTGCATATAATAGCCGCAATGCACGGAGGTATATCCCTCATTTTGTCGAGATTCCAGATATTTCCATATTATTGGCGCAAGCTGGCTTGTGAAAGTAAATTGTTTCATAGTAATCCCTCCAAACTCAGCGAACATAACCGCATATGTTCAATATCGACCCGCAAGTAGGTTTCTGTTACACTGATGTTACTGTGACCGAGGATTTGGGACACATCCTGCACCGGAGTGCCTTTTCTCAGCATATTTGTGGCAAACGAATGGCGGATAGTGTGTACGCCTGTGTGCCTCTTTGTTGGGATAGCAATCCCTGCTCTGCGTAAATACTTATGAAATTCCGGATTGAAATTGTTATGCTCACCCAATGGCTGAAACGGTGCGTTATGGCTCAGAAAGATAAAAGCCGAGGAGGACTGTGGGCGGCCATCTTGCAAATAAGAAATAATCGCCATACCTAGCTCTTTGCTGAGTGGCAGACTCAAGGCGTTCCCTGTCTTCTGCTGAGAAAGTGAAATGCAGTTTTCCTTCCAGTTAATATTTGAAAATTTGAGTCCCAAAACGTCGCTTATCCTTAACCCTGTTCTTGCAAGAAGCAGAAAAATCGCGTAATTCCGCCTTCCAACTGGATTGGCAGTATCGATGACTGCAAGAATCTTGTCGATTTCTTCAGGACTCCATACCTGTGGAATCTGGGGTGCAGTGCGTTTGAAGTTTGGGAGTTGAAGGGAATAATCCAAATCCGTATATTTGTGGTCATAAAGCCAGTGCAGGTAAGCACCAACTTGTCGGCATCTTGCTCTACGAACATTCATGCATATTTCTGAAGCATTGCTCATAGCCGTGGAAAAACAGTTGATAGTCTCCGCATTTATGCTTTTGATGTTCTGTGTGTTTGATGAATGAACAGCAAGCAAGAAAAGCCTCAATGCTGCTATTGTGTTGTCCATCCACGATCTCGAAAAATTCTGCATTTTGCAATAACTCAAGTAGTCGGAAAAAAACTTATCGAAACAATCGTCATCAATAGAAGCAACGCCATAAACTTTACGGCGGCACACTGTTCCCGTGCGAAAAATCTCGTCCAATGCATTCATGTGACGCCGTGCATGGCGCATTCGACCGTCAAGAGTCTGATCTATAGCGTGGACATCGACTCCGAAGTATTGAAGCAAAAACTGCTCTGCAGTTTCACGGCTATAAGCGGGAGAGGCTGAATACGAAAGAAATCTGTTCCATGTAGCTCTATAAAACCCAAGAGTACTTTTCTTGTAACCCTGACCGAGTAGCCATTGCTCGGTCTTTTCCATCAATTCCTTGATTGGTATTGTTGCTTCAGACATTATAAAACCTCCTGATGTTATTTGCAGAGCATTGTGTCTCTACATTATGTAGAGTATCACAAAAAGCTACCGGCTAAAATACAAATGAAATCAGGAGGTACGAAAGGAGATGTCAATTATGCTACACATAACATATAACTACGCATTACAGACGTTATGTGGTGCACCACATAATGTCTGCAATGACAACGGCATTGCAGAAAACCTGCCGCTGAACCGTATGCTGGGCGACTATGACATCATCCATGGCACGTTTTTCGTCTGCGGGCTGACCAGCAACGATTTTACTGACCTTACCCCGCAGCAGATGAAGCGCTACGAAGAAATGTACCACGACCCGCAGCTGTTTTTCCTGCTGGGCAAGACCCTGTGTGTGGAACACACCACCCCGGAAGGCTACGCTCAATTCATGCAGGCAACAAGGCAGCCCCCGCACCAAGAACAGGAGCGCTGATATGAATACTACCATCCTAGCCCGCAGCCCGCCTGCGGGCTTTTTTCTCTGTCCGAAATCATCCGACAAGCAAGGAGAAGAACTAATGAACGACATTTTTGAAAATACCGAAACCATGCAGGAAAACGAGCATCCCCGTTTTTATACCGCAGAATCCGTCATGCGCGGGCATCCCGACAAGCTGTGCGACCTTATTGCCGACAGCGTGCTGGACGCCTGTCTGCAGCATGATCCCGCCAGCCGCGTGGCCTGTGAGGTCATGGCAACCCACGGTCACATTATTGTGGCGGGCGAAATCACGACCAGCGCTAAGCCGGATGTGTTCAACATCGTCCGCGACACCCTGCAGGATGTCGGCTATGACCCGAAAGCCTACCAGATCGACTGCTACATCCACGACCAGAGTCCCGACATTGCGGGCGCTGTCGAGCCGGAATTGGCTGAGGGAGAGGACGAGGACACCCTCGGTGCGGGCGATCAGGGCGTTATGGTCGGCTATGCCTGCAACGAGACGCCCGAATATTTGCCGATGCCGGTGGTTGCCGCCCAGCGCCTTGTGACGCTGTTGGAAATTAGCCGAATCACCGGCATCATCCCGGACATCGGCCCGGATGGCAAGGTGCAGGTCACGATGGAATACAACGGCGACACGCCCGTGCGCATCACCACGGTGGTCGTCTCTGTGCAGCACAAAGAGGATACCGATATGGACAAGCTGGCGGATTTGCTGGACGAGTATGTGTTCCCGCTGGCCTTTGACGGTATGCCCGCCGACGACGCGGAAATCATCCTGAACCCCAGCGGCAAGTTTGTGCAGGGCGGTCCGGATGCCGATACCGGCTTGACCGGGCGCAAGCTCATGGTGGACAGCTACGGCACCTTTGCACCCCACGGTGGCGGTGCGTTCAGCGGCAAGGATGCCACCAAGGTGGACCGCAGCGGCGCATATATGGCGCGGTACATTGCCAAAAACATGGTCGCCGCCCATCTTGCCGACCGCTGTCAGGTCACGCTGGCGTATGCCATCGGAGAAAAAGACCCTGTCATGGTGGATGTGAACACTTTCGGCACCGGCATCTGCGAGGATGACTGTTTGGCAGCAGCGGTGCGCAAGGTGTATGACCTGACCCCTGCGGGCATCATCAAGCAGTTGAACCTGCTGAACCCCATGTACAGCCGCACGGCGGCGGGCGGTCACTTCGGGCGCGAGGATTTTCCGTGGGAAAATGTTGAACATATGAGCGACCTCGCCGCTTACATTGTGTAATTGCCGCGCGTCAGTAAAGAACAAATTGATGCCGCCAACCGGATGACGGCGATAGAATTTCTGCGGCGGTACCGCCCCGGTTCGCTGGTGAAAAGCAGTGCGCGGGGCGAGTACCAGCTTGCGGAGCATGACAGCTTCAAGATAAACGGCGAATCCAGTGTCTGGCACTGGAAAAGCCGCGACATTGGCGGCAAGTCGGCGCTGAAATATTTGATTTATGTGGAAGGTGTACCGTTTGTGGAGGCGGTGCAGCTGCTGTGTGAGGAAAGCCCGATGTACATCCCCGTGCAGCATGAAGCGGTGGAGCGCGAGCGCCCACAGTTTAAACTCCCCCGAAAAGCATCCACCAATGACCGCGTAACGCGGTATCTGCTGGGGCGCGGCATCTCACTGCCCACGATTCGCTACTGCATTGCGAGAAAAATTCTGTACGAAAGTGCAGAATATCACAACTGTGTTTTCTTGGGAAAAGACCCGCAGGGCGTGCCGAAATATGCGGCTCTGCGCGGTATTTATGACTATGGGAAACCGTTCAAGCGCGAGGCTCCCGGCAGTCAGAAACAGTACGGTTTCTGCATCCCGCCGATGCAGCCCGGCACTACCGTGGCCGTGTTTGAAGCCGCCATAGATGCCATGGCCGAGATGACGCTCTGCGGCGATGCGGCGGACAAGTATCGTCTGTCGCTGGGCGGGGTTTCATCCTCCGGCAAGGAGCCTTTGGCGTTACAGGAATTCCTGCGCCAGCACCCGGAAATCACCACGATAGAACTGCGGCTGGACAACGATGCCAAAGGGCGTATGGCGAGTGTCGGCATTCGGAAAATCTACGCTGACCGCTACATCGTGCATGACCTGCCGCCTGGCATTGAGAATGGAGATTACGCTGATATGGCAAAAAACAACCTGATGGTAAGAACCGCCGCCCACCGCGCGGTGGCTTGCCGATAGAGAGAAAAATATGAAAATACATATTCGTTCGCCCACCCATGGGTAACAGGAGGAAATGAAAATGGCAGTATTCCGTGTACAAAAGACGCAAAATTATACCATTATGTCCAATTATCACCTGAATGACAAGGCTCTTTCGCTCAAGGCGAAGGGGCTTTTATCTTTGATGCTGTCCCTGCCGGATACTTGGGATTATACCACGCGCGGGTTGGCGTCCATCTGCAAAGAGGGCGTGGACGGGATTCGAGCAACGGTTCGGGAACTGGAAAACGCCGGGTACATCATCCGCTGCCGTGTCCGTGACCAAAGCGGGCAGGTGCGCGGTATGGAGTACACGGTGTTTGAGCAACCGCAAAAACCAGAACCGGAAAATCCCGTACAGGCTGAACCTGAACGGGAAAAGCCTGTGCAGGCAAAACCCGCGCAGGAAAAACCTGCACAGGAAAATCCCGCACAATTAAATACTAAAGAAACAAATAACGAAAATAGTAAATACGAATCAGACCTTATCCGCACGCAGTACCGCAACCTGATTCTTGACAACATCGAGTATGCGCTGCTTGCGGCGCGCAATCCGACAGACAGGGCACGGTTGGATGAACTTGTACACCTGATGCTGGACACCGTCTGTGCAAGGCGAAAAACGATTCGCATTGCGCAAAACGACTTCCCGACAGAGGTGGTGAAATCGCAGTTTTTGAAGCTGAACACCGAACATATCCAGTATGTTTTGGACAGGATGCGGCAGAACACCACCGAGATCCGAAACATCAAGCAATACTTACTGGCGGCGCTGTACAAGGCGCCGCTGACGATGGAAAACTACTACGCCGCGCAAATCAACCATGATCTGTACGGCAGAAACCGAGGTGATGCAATTTGCTGATGAAATTTTATTCTCCGCTGACTGCGGAATTTTTCCCGAATGAACCTGATTGGGAGGATGAATCTTACAACGAGTACGAGGGCTACCCGCTGGACGGGCATGAACTGCTGGAATACGAGACAGCCATCCGCGATGCCGTCGAAAATGATACCCGCGACTTTGGCGGCGACCTCATGCAGTATTATCACGAGGACGATTCGGTTCGTAATAAAGTCGTCACGGCTGTCCCGTCCATCGAGGTGCATGGCAACAAGCTCTGCGGCTGTCTGACCGTGGAACTGAAAGAAACGCTGCGCGATGATGAGCAGACCGTCCTGTGCAACTACATTTCCGGTCAGTACAGCGACGGCTGGGGTGAGGGCTTTGAACAGCGGAATATTCGTGTGGATGACGGCACGTTGGCTGTTCATTTCTGGCAGGAAGATGGATTCAAGATGACGCCTGAACGCGAGATGCAGCAGGAATCTGCTACCCGCGAAACCCGCCCCAAGATGAAATTGCTTGGCGAGGACGGCAACATTTTTGCCATCATGGGCCGAGCCTCGCGCCTGCTGAAAGACATTGGGCAGAGAGATAAGGCCAAGGAAATGTGCAATAGGGTCACCGACAGCAAGAGCTATGCAGAGGCGCTTGGCATTATTTCCGAGTATGTGGAAACCGAACTGACGCCAAAGAACAAAAACAAACCCAACCGAGGTGACGCCCGATGAGGATGAAAAAATACGAAATCACCGACATTGCCCACCCGGACAACCCGAAACTGCACCGCATCCGGGCGCTGATAGATCTGACCGAAAATATTCACGCTGGTGATTTGGGCGGCTTTGTTGAAACCGAGGATAATCTCGACCAAGAGGGGTTTGCATGGATTGGCGAAGATGCCATTGCCTGCGAGGATTCGTACATCGGCGGAGATGCAATACTTGCGGATTTCGCTGTGGTAAGGGACTCCGCCTATGTCGGAAACAATGCGGTTATCGCCGACCATGCCGTGGTGCAGGACAATGCCATTGTTTGCGGCGGATATATTTCCGGCAATAGTTGCATTTGTGGCAGCGCAATCTTAAACAGCGATGAACAAACGCGCTGTGCGCCCATGATTGGCGACAACGTCCGTGTCTATGGGGAACTCACCGGCAATGTAGTATGTCAGGGCAGTGCCGTGGTGCTGCCGGGTGTAAAGCTTTACAATACCACGTCAGATTGCTTTGTTCTGAAAGATGATACGGTCAGTGTTGTGCCTGCCCAGAGACCGGAAGTCACCGCCTCAAAAGAAACAAAACACCACGAAAATGAACGCTAAAACGAAAGGAAGATGCCTTTGACGAACACTCCCGAAACGCTCAACATTCTCAACCCGGATTTCCGGATGCCCGAACACTGCGGCGGTGACCGCTGGTCAATTTTGCACGGGGATTCACTGCAGATTCTTCGCCAGTTTGAACCGAACAGCTTCGATGCCATCATCACCGACCCGCCCTATGCCAGCGGCGGCAGCAGCCAGACCACCAAGAACCGCAGCACCAGCGAAAAGTACAGCAGCATGGGCAAAGAAAAGGCGCTGCCTGACTTTGACAGCGACCAGATGGATCAGCTGAGTTGGATGTTCTGGACGGCGGCATGGCTGCAGGATGCCCGCCGCATTGCCAAGCCCGGTGCGCCTGTCTGTCTGTTCATCGATTGGCGGCAGCTGCCCGCCATGACGCTGGCTTTGCAGTGGGCAGGCTGGACCTGGCGCGGTGTAGCCGTGTGGGATAAAGTCGCCAGCCGTCCACAGAAAGGACGCTTTCGCCAGCAGTCCGAGTACATTGTGTGGGGGTCCAACGGCAAAATGCCGCTTGAGAGAAATGTTGGGTGTCTGCCGGGCGTGTTCCGATACCCGAACCCGCAGAACCGCATTCATGTCACCGAAAAGCCCTTGCAGCTTATGCGGGATGTGGTGCAGATTTGTGAGCCGGGCGGGCGCATCCTTGACCCCTTTGCCGGGGCAGGCACCACAGTGCTGGCCGCTGTGCAGGAAGGCTATGAGGCTGTCGGCATTGAAATGTCGGATGCCTACTTCCAACGCAGCGCCGAACGGCTGAAAACTGCCCTTGAATCCGAAGTGAATCAGAACTGATTCACTTTTGACCGCCAACTTGAAAATAGTGAATCAAATCTGATTCACTCCCGAAATTCAGAAAGGAAACACGAAAATGAAACGACCTTGGGCTTTTATCTGCGCCAGCGAGGGCGCGACATCCAAACACCTCCGCAACTATTGCCGCGAGGTGTACCTGCTGGGCTATCTGCCTGTATGCCCTAAATTGCAGGACAGCCAGTATTTGGTGCTGGAAGATGCCGTGGAACGCAGCGAATACACCGCCATTGTGCGGGATAAGCTGCTGCGCTGCCCGATGCTGGTGGTCTGCAGCCGCAATCAGGACGCTACCACCAACGCACAGATCGGTTTGGCGCAGAAATACAACCGCATTGTCACGACCTTGGACGGTTTGAAAAAAGCCGTTTCTGAGGGCGACGACCTTGTGTCATGAACCGTTTTGCGGGGTGTCGTGTTTTGCAAGCATAGCGTTTGGATATCCAAACGCACTTTTGGGGTGATCCCCAAACCCCCGCTATGCGCAGACGCGGTCATGTGATTCCGTTGCGGCTGAACGAGCGCGAGTACCGCCATCTTTGTGAACAGGTCAAAATAAGTGGATTTTCGCGCGAGGAATACCTGCGCTCCCTAATCTTGGGCAAAGAAATCCATCCGCGCCCCTGCACACACCATGCGGAACTTGTGCGGCAAATTTCCGGTTTGTGCAACAACGCCAACCAGCTTGCGCACCGCGCCAACAGCACGGGCGTGGCGGGGCAGCAAAGCGTGGACGAGATGACGCGCATTGCAAAGGAAGTCTGGCTCACAATAAAAGAAAACTACTAGGAGGCTCTATGAAATATGGCTTACACATCCGTGATCCCTGTCCGCCGTCTGGATCGGGCGGTGAAGTATGTGATGAACAAAGAAAAGACCACGGCGGTATCCTTGCAGGACGCCCTCGACTATGCCGCCAACCGCGATAAAACAGAGCAATCCTGCTTTGAAAGCTCGTATGCCTGCACGCTGGAAACCGTCTTTGCCGATATGCGGCAAACCAAGGAACGCTGGCACAAGTCGGGCGGCGTGCAGGGGTATCACCTTGTGCAGAGCTTCGCTGCAGGAGAAGTCTCCCCCGAACTGGCGCACCAAATCGCAAAGGAACTGGCAGACCGTGTGCTGGGCGGGCGGTATGAATATGTCATCGGCACGCACCTGAACACCGGGCATATCCATTCGCATATTGTCTGGAACTCGGTCAGCTGTGTGGATGGCAAAAAGTATCGCAGCAACTATAAAAGCTATGTGACGGAAATTCGCGCAGTGTCAGATGAACTTTGCCGGAAATATAAGCTGTCCGTCATCGACACCGAAAACTCTAATCATGTGGCAAAGCCCTACGCCGAATGGTTGGCGGAGAAAAACGGTCAGCCAACATGGCGCACGGCTATTCGGCAGGATGTGGACGAAGCGATTCAGCAAAGCCTTACATGGCGGCAGTTTCTTAGTGCAATGGAACGCAAAGGGTATGAGGTGCGCATGGGGCGCAAGTATCCCGTCCTGCGTCCGCCCGGAAAAGAGCGCTTTGTTCGATTCAAAACGCTGGGCAAGCGGTATACGCCAGAAGTCATCCAAAATCGGCTGCTTTATCCACAATTTAACCGATGTTTCGTGGAAAACTCACCGCGCGTCCAATATGGACGGCTGCACGGCGGTAAGCCCCGCCGCAGGCTGACCGGACTGCGGGTTCTATATTACCGATACTTATACGAGTTGGGGGCGCTCCCTCGCAAACCTCGTCGCCCCAGCTATGCGGTGCGGCAGGATGCCTACAAGTTAGACCAGCGCATCCGGCAGATGGAGTTTTTATCTAAGAACAACATTGACACGCTGGCACAGCTGGAAACTTACCGACAAGTCAAGCTGGGTGAAATTATCCAGCTCACTGCAGAAAGAAAATCGCTGTATAAAACAAACCCAGACAGCCCACGCATCCAGCAAGTCAACACAGCCCTAAAGCAGCTTCGCCAAGAGGAACGGCTCTGCCGCAAAATTGCAGAACACTCCCTAGAAGTGCAGCAACACCTCACCGAAGCCCGCCGTGACCGCGCTGAACAGCAAAAACAAGAACAGGAACGTGCGCGTGACCGCCGCCCTAACATTGATTTGACACTATAATTCGGAAAGGAAAATGCCTATGAAATATCCCAACAAAGAATACATCGAACACCTGCGCCGCAAGTACCCGCCCGGCACGCGGCTGCAACTCAGCTGTATGGAAAATGAGATGGCCGTGCCTCCCGGCTCTATGGGAACCGTTGATTTCATCGATGATGCCGGACAAATCCACATGAATTGGGATTGCGGGCGCAGTCTTGCGCTTATCCCCGGCGTGGACTCGTTCAGCCGCTTGCCCGCGCCCAAGGAAAAGGCCGGTGATGCCAGATGAATTACGGCTCTGAACCCGCAGACCAGGTCGTCCGCTACTCGCTGGAGGGCGCAGAGTTCGCGCTGCGCATTTCCGGCACTGCTGCAAAGAACTTTTTTGTTTTCGCACAGGCGGTGCTGCACGACAGCAAAAAGACGCACGGCAAAACACACCTTATCCGTCTGCTGAAAGAACAGAAGCCGCTAAAATTTTTCACGGTGGACAAGTACGATATGCGCGCTTTTGCCCGTGCAGCAAAATCCCACGGTCTGCTATTCTGCCCCATCCGCGACAAGATGGATCCCGACCACATTGAGATTGCCATTTTGCAAGACGATGCTTCCAAGGCCAACCGCATCATCGACAAGCTGCAACTTGCTGTTGTGGACACCGGCACGGCAGAACTTATCGACACCGTACAGCAGGAGCGCAGCGAGCCTACCCCGGAAACCGAGCGCGTCCAGACTGAGGATGGTGCGGTAGATTTTGAGGTCGGCGCAGACGAGGAACAGTTCAACATGGGTTTTCCGCAGGGCTCGGAGAACGCCAGTCCGTCCGAGCCTTTCTCCGACAGCAGCAAATCTTTTGCAAACTCGCCGTCGCCGCGCGCCGATCAGCTTCGGGCCAAGGGTGAGCGCCCCAGCGTGCGCATGGAATTGAGCGACATCACCGCCTACCTGCGCCGCAAAGTTGAGCCGCCCAAAGACCGAATGCCGAGGATGCCCGTAAAAATCAAGCGAAAGGAGAAAACACTGTAAATGGACCTGAATAAATATCTCAACAACGTAGTGCCGTCAGAACCGCAGTATTCTAAGGAAGAATACGCTGCCATGAAGAAAACCGAGCGTGAAGCGGTTTGGGTGCAGGTGGATGCCCGCATGGGTGAGGTGCTGGCAGATGCCCCGACCTTGCAGGGATTTCTCGACTTTATGTCGCAATGCCGCAACTCGCTGCCGAACCAGCTTTTGCTCTCCGGCCAGAACGCCGACATCACGGACGCCCGCACATTCCAGCAATGGAAGGATGCCGGAAGGCATATCCGTACCGGCGAGGAAGGTTACACGGCCATTGTGGGGCAGGTGTACGAGAATAACGGCCGAAAGGCTTCCGGGTATAATATCGGCAAGGTGTTCGACATTACACAGACGCGCGGCAGACCTGTGCCACCGCCCGCTAACTACCAAGTGGATGAACTGGTCGCCGCGGCCATCGAGAGCAGCCCGGTGCCGATCCAAATCTCGGACAGTCTGCCGGACGGCATCCAAGCGCAGTATGTTCCCAAGAACCGCACGATTTATGTCCGCAACGGCATGGATGCAGGCACGACGCTGTGCGCCATCGTTCGGGAGTGCGCACAGGCAGATTTTCACAAGGATTACACCTACAACCGCCAAGCCTACGCTGCGCCGAGTTACTGTGCCGCCTACATGGTCGCGCATCGGTATGGGCTTGACACCGCCGCTTTCAACTTTGACCGCGTGGTTGCCTTGTACGGCAATCTGGGCATAGAACAGCAGCGGGGCTTTCTGACGGATGTGAACATCGTTGGTGGTGGGCTGCTGCGCAGTCTGAGTCGCACGCTGGCTGTACAGTCCCGCGAACCGCACACCGCAGAATACGCTGTTGCCGTGCCGTCTGTCAAGAAGCAATCTCGCCAGCGGGAGCGCGGCTGATTGTTTTCCGTTTGTTTTCAAATGACGGATAGCTATTGCGGCGGTTCTATGATATGCTGTGAGCAAAGGATGGTGAAAAACAATGACAGAACGTAAAGTCAAACTCGACCGTGCCAACAAAAGTATCCTACTCCGGGCGCTGGGTGATGTCTACTACGGCCAGCGCGCCCGCGGCGGCAGTGCCGAAGAAACGGGACGGCTCATCCTGAGGGTGAACGATCTGCCCGCAGGAGGTAAGCTAACGATGTCAGCGGCAGAGTATCGGCTGGCAAAAGCAGCCCTCAACCAACTGCGCACCCAACGCTTGGCAGAGGGCGGCTACACTGATGCCGTGGATGACGCGCTGACCCGACTGCTGCACGCCCACACGCCGCTGTTTATCTGGTGAATCTGGCTATGACATGGAAAAAATTCTGGTCGATCATTGACCGAGTCCGCGCCAAAGCGGATGTGCAGGATGAAGCGTCCGTGAAACAGTTCCTTTACACGGAACTCATCAAATTGCCGCAGGATGAACTGCTCGGCTTTGATTGCGCATGGCAAAGTTATCGCAATAAAGCCAACTTTCCCAAAATGGTCGCGGCGGCCTGCATCATCAATGACGGCAGTTCGGATGACAGATTTACCGATTTCCGTAACTGGCTGATTATGCAGGGGTACGATGCTTATCGGCAGGCGCTGATTGACCCCGATAACCTTGCGGCGCTCAACATTCCGTTCCGAGATACTGAGTGGATGGGATGCGGGAATGTGGCGTGGTATGCCTACACGGGGCAGAAGCTGCACACCTATTTTGAAAAGGAAGGAATTGCCGCCAAGTTATTCCGAAAGTATCCGGCTCTGCTGAAATCGTCTGCCGATTTACATCAGGCAATTATGCAGGAACAGCTTGTACCCCACCGTGCGCCGGAAACCGAATGGGAACGACAAATGCTGCGAACGGAAGTCAAGCACTACATAGATACCAGTGGGCTGGCGTACAGCTACAACGAATTCTATACTCAAAATATGCCGGATAAGGTTGCATGGAAAACGCTGCAAAGCGATTTGTTTGCAAATCTGCCGCAAATCAAGGCGGAACGTATGCCGCAGGACTTTTCCGTAGTTTTGCCGAAGTTGTGGAGAAAACGTCAGGCATGGGATGCCGAGCGTACAAAACGCCCGCCCTATCGCGGCGAGGAAAGGTAGTCCATCACGCCGGGAAGAAAGAACCCTTGGTGGGTCTGGCTGCTGCCACTGCCCGTTGTATGGTGGGCGGCGCTGGCGGTGGCTTGCCGCTGGCAGCTGGGAACGAAAATAACGGCTCTGTTGGATGCGCTGAACAGCGCACTGGCAGAGCCGTTTGCATTGGCGTGGGTCAGCGACAGCCCGCGCTTTTTGTTGGTGTTTACGGTGGTTTATGCGGTAGCGGTTATTGTGGCCGTGACGGATCAGAAGAACACCCGCCCCGGCGCGGAGCATGGCTCGGCGGCGTGGGGCGATGTGTTCCGGTTAAACAAGTTCTACATGGACAAGCGAGGACAGAACCTGTTGCTGACGCAACATTTCCACATCGGAATCGACGGCTATAAGCATAAGCACAACACCAACATCCTCATCGTCGGCGGCTCCGGCGCAGGCAAGACGCGCACCTACGGTGTGCCGAATGTGCTGGAATGTGCCTGCTCTATGGTAATCACTGACCCCAAGTCGGAAATTTTGCGTAAAACCGGCAATTTGTTGAAGCAGAAGGGCTATGAGGTACTTGTTTTTGACCTCATAAATCCCGCCGCATCGTTCTGTTACAACCCGTTTGTCTATGTGCATGATGACCGTGAAGTGCTGACTTTGATAGAAAATCTGATTCAAAATACCACGCCATCACATTCAAAAAGCAGCGACCCTTTCTGGGAAAAATCCGAAACCGCCCTGCTCCAAGCCCTCATGCTGTACCTGCTGCACGAGGCCCCGCCCGAAGAACAAAACTTCCCGATGGTGATGGAAATGATAGCTGCCGCCGAAGTCCACGAGGACGATGACAACTACCAATCCCCGCTGGACATCCTGTTCGAGCGCTTGGAAATGCGTGAACCCGACAGCATCGCTTGTAAGCAGTACCGCATTTTCAAACAAGCGGCAGGCAAAACGGCGAAATCGATTTTGGTAAGTGTAGGTGTGCGCCTTGCCGCGTTTAACCTGCCATCCATCGCCAAGCTGACGATGACGGACGAACTGCATTTGCAGGAATTGGGCGAGCGCAAAATTGCGCTGTTCTGCTGCATCCCGGATTCGGACAAATCCCTCAACTATCTGGTCGGTATGATTTACACGCAGCTTATCCAGACGCTGTACCGTCAAGCGGACCGCGTACACAAAGGACGCTTGCCTGTGCCGGTGCATTGTCTGATGGACGAGTACGCGAACATTTCCTTGCCAAAAGACACCTTTTTGTCCGCCCTTGCCACCATGCGTTCCCGCGCTATTTTCTGTTCCATCATCGTGCAGAACATGGCGCAGCTGAAAGCCATGTACAAGGACGATTGGGAGTCGCTGGTCGGTTTGTGCGACGAGTTCCTCTATCTCGGCGGTACCGAGAAAGAAACCCACAAGTACGTTTCGGAACTGCTGGGTAAGGAGACTATCTCCACCACCAGCTACAATCAGAGCAAAGGGCGCAGCGGCAGTTACAGCATCAACCGCCAGCAATCCGGGCGCGACCTTATGACCCCGGACGAGGTGCGGCTGCTGGACAACAGCAAGTGCATTTTGTTTATCCGTGGGGAACGCCCCGTGATTGACCTGAAATATAATCTGCTGAAGCACCCGAACATCCGCTATACCGAGGACGGCGGCGCAGCCCCTTACGACTACACCGCCGCCGACAACGCGCGGGACGATCTGCCCGGTGCACCCGAAAATTATGAACTGCTGGATATGGACGACTTTCTGCCCGCCGAAGCGGCAGTAATGAAGCCTACCATACAAAGAATCAGGAGGCCCAAATGAAGCTGAATCATAACAAAAAGTCCGTGAAAATTTCTCTCAAATTGTTTGCGCTGTACGCCGTGCTGGTGTGCGGCATTGTTTTTGCCCTGCCCGCCTTTGCCGCCAGTGACCCGCTGGTAGTGGTCGAAAATCTTTCCACGTTCATCTTTTCGCTGATCCGCGCGGTGGGCCTTATCCTGCTGGGGTGGGGCATCGTACAGGTCGGCCTGTCCTTGCAGAGCCACGACCCCAGCCAGCGCAGCCAAGGTTTTCTAACGCTGGCCGGTGGGCTGGTTATCACGTTCGCCAAAGAAATCCTGGATCTGATTACTGCGTGAGGGATTCGCACAAAGAAACGGCGGTGATGCCCTGTGGGTGAGTCATGGATTGTCAGCAACTTAAACGCCGCGCTCTCCACATGGAACGACAAGCTGGCAGAAATCTGGTCGCTGCTGACCGAAAGTCCGCAGACATTCAAAGGCGGGCAGGTCTGGGGCGTTATGACAGGCATCCACGGCGCGTTGCAGGCAATCGGCTATGGGCTGCTGGTGCTTTTCTTTGCTGTGGGCGTTATGAAAACCTGCGGCAGCTTTGTGGAAGTGAAAAAGCCGGAACACGCGCTCAAGCTGTTCATCCGCTTTGCGCTGGCCAAGGGCGCGGTAACGTATGGGCTGGAATTGATGCTGGCGGTGTTCTCCATTGTGCAGGGCATGGTGTCCACCATTATTACCCAATCGGGCAGCTCCGGCATGAGCAGCGTGACGCTGCCGCAGGAGTTGATCGATGCCATCAACAACGTGGGCTTTTGGGATAGTATCCCGCTGTGGGCGGTTACGCTGATCGGCGGGCTGCTGATAACAGTTCTGTCTTTTACCATGATTTTGACCGTTTACGGCAGAATGTTCAGCCTGTGGATGTACGCTGCGATTGCGCCGATACCGCTGTCCACATTCGCGGGTGAACCCACCAGCAGCGTGGGCAAAAACTTCATTCGCAGTTATGCGGGTGTCTGCTTGCAGGGCGTGGTGATTGCCTTGTCCTGTATTATTTTTTCCGCCATCTCGTCCAGCCCGCCCGCCGTGGATACCGGTGCATCCGTTGTCACCGCTGTTTGGACCTATGTCGGGGAACTGGCATTCAACCTGCTCGTACTGGTGGGAGCCATCAAGGGCTGCGACCGCATCGTCAAAGAAATTATGGGATTGTAAAGAGGTGTTGCCTTATCGAAATCAAAATACCGAAAGAAGTCCGCGACTACCACGAAAACATCTTTTTCGGGCTGAATACGAGGCAGTTTATTTGCTCGGTGCTGGCGGTCGACGTGGCCGTGGGCATTTACTTTGCCTTGCAGCCGTATGTCGGCACCGAAGAAATCGGCTGGATGTGCATTCTGGGTGCCGCGCCCTTTGCCGCCTGCGGGTTCTTCACCTATCACGGCATGACCGCCGAACAGGTGCTTTGGGCGTGGTTCAAGTCTGAAATCCTCTGCCCGAAGCGCCTTGAGTTCAAGTCCGACAGCTACTATTACGAAGCTATGCAGCCCGCCATCCGCGCGGGCATGAAACGAAAGAGAGGCAAGCCTATGAAGAAAACACCCATGACAGCGAGGAAACCGCTTGATTAAAACCCTGTCGAAAGCGCAGAAGATGGAACGCGAAAAGTTCCGCATTCCGCGCAGTGTACAGGACGCCATCCCCATCCGCCGTATCTTTGCGGATGGGATTTTCCAAGTCGGCAACCAGTATTCCAAAACATGGTCGTTTACCGACATCAACTACGCCATCGCCAGCAAAGAGGACAAAACGTCCATGTTCCTTGACTACTCGGAACTGCTGAACGCCCTTGACTCCGGCGCATCGGCCAAAATCACAATTTACAACCGTCGCATCAACAAAGCCGAGTTTGAGCGCAGTGTTCTGCTGCCCGACAAGGATGATGGTCTGGACGAATACCGCCACGAATTCAACCAGATGCTGACCGCACAGGTCACCGGCACCAGCAACAGCATCGTGCGGGAACGCTACTTGACCGTGAGCGTGGTAAAGCGCAACCCAGACGAGGCCCGCAGTTACTTTGCCCGCGTGGGAACAGACTTGGTAACACACTTGGCGCAGCTTTCCTCGGTGGCAAACGAACTGACGCTGAACGAGCGCCTGCACATTTTCCGCGACTTTTTCAAGACCGGGGAACAGGCTGCGGCGGAGTTCAACATCCACGAACACGCCAAGCGCGGGCAGCATTTCAAGGATTGGTTCTGCCCCGACAGCATGGAATTTGCTGCCGACCATTTCAAGCTGGATGCCCGTTATGGTCGGGTGCTGTATTTGCAGGACTATGCCAGCTACATCAAGGACAGCTTTGTGTCGGAACTCTGCGACCTTGACCGCGATTTGATGCTGTCCATTGACATCCTGCCGGTGCCTACGGACGAAGCTGCCCGCCAGCTGCAAAGCACACTGCTGGGCGTGGAGACGAACGTCGCCAACTGGCAGCGCCGTCAGAACGCCAACAACAATTTTACCGCTACGATTCCCTATGACATGGAACTCCAGCGCAAGGAAACCAAGGAGATGCTGGACGACCTGACCACCCGCGACCAGCGGATGATGTTCGGGCTGGTGACGCTGGTGCATCTAGCTGACAGCAAAGAGCAGCTCGACAGCGACACCGAAACGCTCTACTCCACGGCGCGCAAGCACCTGTGCCAGCTTTCCACGCTGCGCTGGCAGCAGAAGGACGGGCTGGACACGGTGCTGCCGTATGGCCTGCGGAAAATCCAAGCCTTGCGCACGCTCACCACCGAAAGCACCGCTGTACTGATTCCGTTCCGGGCGCAGGAAATCATGCAGCCGCACGGCCTGTACTATGGGCAGAACGCCGTCAGCAAGAACATGATCGTAGCGGATCGCCGCTTGCTGCTCAACGGCAACAGTTTCCGTTTGGGCGTGTCCGGTTCCGGCAAGAGCATGAGCGCCAAGGAAGAAATCGTGCAGATCGCGCTTTCCACCGAGGATGACATCCTCATTCTCGACCCGGAATCGGAGTTCGGCTATCTGACCGAAGCCCTTGGCGGTGAGGTCATCCGCATTTCGGCTACGTCCGATACCCACATCAATGCGCTGGACATGGATCGCGCCTACGGCGATGAGCGCAACCCCATCGTCAGCAAGTCGGAGTTTGTGCTGTCGCTGTTCGAGCAGCTCATCGGTGACGGCATGGTGACGGCGAAAGAAAAGTCCATCCTTGGTCGCTGCACCGAGCAGGTGTACCTGCCCTACATCCGCAACGGCTATAAAGGCACCCCGCCCACGCTGCAGGACTTTTACCGTCTGCTCCAAATGCAGCCCGAACCCGAAGCGCAGGGGCTGGCACTGTCGTCCGAGTTGTTCATTACCGGCACACTGAACACCTTTGCCCGGCACACCAATGTGGACACACAGGCGCGGATCATTGCCTACGACATCCGCGAATTGGGCGAGCAGCTTATGCCGCTGGGGATGCTTGTGACGCTGGATGCGATTTACAACCGCGTCATTCAGAACTGGAAAAAGGGGCGCAGAACGTGGATTTTCTGCGATGAGTTTTACATTTTGTTCCGCTATGAGTACAGCGCGAATTTTTTCTACAAGCTGTGGAAACGCATCCGCAAGTACAACGGACTTGTGACCGGGCTGACGCAGAATGTGGACGAACTGCTGCGCTCCGACACCGCCCGCCTGATGCTGGCAAACTCGGAATTTCTCGTGATGCTGAACCAGAGCGCCACCGACCGCGCGGAACTGGCGAAGCTGCTGAACATTTCCGACAACCAGCTTGGTTATGTCACCAACGTCCCCGCAGGCTGCGGGCTGATTCGCTGCGCGGGGAATATCGTGCCTTTCACCAACAGTTTTCCGAAAAATACTAAGCTCTATGGCTTGATGACGACCAAGCCGGATGAAGTGAGGAAGGAGTAAGTCAATGATTTGCAAAAATAGAGGACCGCCGAAGCGACCCTCTACTGTGCTACAAACTGGAAGTTGTCTATTTCAATACATCTACCCATCTATTGTTTTCTTTATAGAAAAAATACTCACTTAAATTTTCTTTCAAAAAAACTTCCAACACCTTTTCCATTCCATCCGCTAAATCAGCCTTTTTCATATCTTCTATTTCTGTCCAATAAACTTCACCCTCATTAGATGCAGACAATTTCCCCTCAAATTTGTTAGTTTTATAAAATAAAACCATATATCTTGAACCATCATCATTTGACCAATCTTTTATTCCGCATAATGCAGGCGAAGAAATTCTTAATCCCGTTTCCTCAAACACTTCGCGAATTACAGCATCAGTAAAGGATTCTCCTTTTTCTACATGACCTCCCGGAAATGTAACGCCACAATAATCATCTTTGCTTTAACACCCGCACGCTTAATCCTAAAGCTCCCAAGCAAGCGAGTAACCACAACGTAAACTCTATTGCCTGCCTTTTGGCGAAAACATCCCGAGTGGTGGGAACGAGTGACAGGGTTTCGTTAAGCCTCTCATTTAAGATATTCACAAGATCCGGCCAAAAGCCAAGATTGCTCCACTGAGCCGGTAACAGCCAAGAAGGTATTTGACCCAATAAATAAGGGAGAAGTAGTGCGAACACAAATAAGACGGCAAACCAGATGGTAATGCGGAGCCATGATGGGAAACGCAGACTTATCCTAAACCCTACTAACAAAAGCCATAGTGCTGAGACTAAAAGAGGGAGAGAACACAGTGCCACAAAAAAGTTGCCCCAGGTTTTTCCAGTACAAATTTGATCGGGAGTACCCAAGCCTGCAGCGGTGACGTAATCAACAGCCATTTCTCGTAAATCGCCACCTGGTGAGCCTACAAGCTCTACATTTTTCAACATATCAGATTCTTGTGCCGCTGTAATGGCGAGATTTGTCTGTCCCTGAAAAACTCCCCGAATCTGAACATTACGGTCTCCTATTTGCAAAGTTTGACCAACAATGTCTGTACTGCCAAATAAATCCAAGGCGATAGATTCACTGACAGCACAGCCATTCACATCGACAGCACCCGGTGCTGATCCCTGTATATAAACGGCAGGAAAAACAATTGCTGCATCGCCGGAATAAAAAACCACCTGCGCATCGATACTGTGCAAATCTGTTTTCAGCACTTCTTTTGTTTCATTCCAGAGAGTCATCGCATACTGTGTGCCATCCTCACCAGCTTGAAACCTATGGGCTGATTGAATTTGATCAGACGAAAATGCCTCCTTGTATCGAAAGCTATACGGCGCATACGCTGTCTGTATTTGATCTGCTGCTCGATAAGCACCTGTAAGGCAAAATAGTGCCACCGACAATAAGACGGCAAGCAACATGATTTTGTATACTTTACGCATTTTCATTTTTCACCCGCACTTTAGAACCTGCCTCAAGGGAACGAGTGCTTTGCACAACGATAGAGTCTTCTGGCGAAATGGCTCCTTCGATGGAAGTTTGTGATTGACCTACCTCCAAAACAGTAACTGGAATGCGAACCAAAACATTTTGGGTGCCTAAAACCGTATTTTTTTCTTCAACAGCGAAAACAAAATCTCCTTGATTGTCTTGATGGATTGCAGTGTTAGGCAGGCAAAGGTCATAATCTTGTTCACTGAGAACAATTTCTGCATCCGCAGGACCAACTTTCCAATCGGTAGCGGTTAATTGAATGGTGATGTCTACTGTATCATTCTCTGCATTTTCAGAAATCGCGGTAATTGCAGCAGTCTCAGTCTGGTCCCCCTGTTTTATAACAGCAGATAATCCGGTTTGACAATCACTGGCCTGAGCAGCAGGGAGTTCGCAAGCAAAAAGATATCCCTTTGAAGTATCGTAAATAGTGCAGAATGTTTGAGTACTTTCCGTTCCAACTTCGGCCTCGACGTTTGAAATAACGCCTGAGAAGGGCGAGGAGATCACTCCTTGCTGATTCACAAGCTGTTCCAACTGTTCAATTTCCGCTTGTGTATCTTTAATGTCAAGGGCAACATCTTCGGCGGAAGCCTGATTCACCTGCGCAGAAAGATTGTTCTGTCTTTGCATCTCCTGATAGGAGGCTAAAGCACTGTTACGATCATACTCAGCCTGCTGTGCTGCCCAATGTGCATCATCGGCAGCTTGCTCAGCAGTGCTGATTGCTTCCGGGTCCGGATTTTCCGATGCTCGCAATTTTTCTAATTCCTCGTAGGCTTTCTGATCTGCTTCATAGGCACGGAGCAAAGCCTGCTGGGTTCGTGCAACACTCGTATCATCCAGCACTGCGTTTGATAAAAGTTGGTTATACTCCGCCTTACTTTTCTGCAAAGAAGCCTTGGCGCGATCCAGCTTTGTCGAAAGTTCATCCACGTCACAGGTTGCAAGTGTTTGCCCCTCTACGACAGACTGCCCTTCTTTTACCAAAATGTTGTCGAGCACGATGCCCTCAGGCAAGGATACCGAAAGCACACTGGATGCTGTGATAGAGCCGGACGACTGAACGCTTTGACTAATTGTTCCAGCTTTTGCCTGCTGTGTAGTTACAACTGGCCGAATTGCACTGCTGGTTCCCCTAGCAACCAAAGTCAGAATCAACATGACAGCAAAAAATACGACAATTCTTTTTAATGCTTGACGTTCATCGTTCTGTGAGTCAGTATCGGATTCCGAAATCGGAGTCTGACGCAGAGCGGGAAGGCGATTCCGAAGTGAAAGGTGGAACAATTGTTTGCGCTCGGACAGCTTGCCCTCACTGTAAATAGGATAATCCGTTTGTTTTGGACTTGATTTCAAATCCGGTTCACTCCTTTACTCCACTTGATTGGATTCCCAAAATCAAATATCTCTGCCCAAACAGAAAGATCAGAATTACGGGCAATAACATAAACACACTGGCCACCATAGCAATTCCAATGTCATCCTGTGTAATATTGGCGAGGAACAGGGACATGGGCCAAAGGTTTTGGCTCTTCAAAAACACCAGCGGTTGTTCAATTGCATTCCAGGCTTCAATAAAAGATAAAAGCAATGCGGACAGGATGCCAGGGATTCCAAGCGGAAGACCAATTCTTATATAGGTTGTAATGGCACCGGCACCATCCAGTTCGGCTGCTTCCAGAACGGAAACGGGAATACCGTCGAACCCCTTTTTCATAATAAAGACGGGAAAGGTGGAAACGGCACCGGGCAAGATGATGCTCCAAACTGTATCCATGAGTCCCAACCGATCCAAAACCAAATAATCAGGCACCATGAGAACTTGAAACGGAAGTAGCATCAGAATCGTATAAATAGTAAAAAGAAGATTTCGACCTCGAAAAGTAAAACGAGAAAACGCCCATGCAGCAGGACTGGCAAACAGAAATTGCCCAATCAATTGCGGAAATGTGAGGATACAGGTATTCCAAAACATAACAAAGAATTCTGGTGTATCCAATAGGACTTCGATCAATGGCTGTAAGGTGGGCGAATTGGGAATCAACGGCCAATGCACCGCAGAAGTCCCATCGAAAATTCCGCCAAGGCTCTGCGTTGCTTCATCGGTACTCATAAGCGCACCAGAAAAGATCATCCAAATCACCAGGCACACAGATGCGGCAAAGGGTACCAATACCAGATAAGGAAGACGAACGGCCTTTTTACGCTTTTTCACTCGGAACCCTCCCGCAACATTTTCAAAAATGGCAGAATTACCAGAAGCAGCGCAAGGGCAACAACAACAGCCGCTGCCGACAATCGACCAAGATCCAAAGAAGAAAACCAGTTGTTAAACAAATGCTGCAAGAGATAAATACTGTCATCCGGGTAATTTCCTGCCACTAGGTAGGCTTCCCGATATACCTTGAACGTGTTCAAAATACTGAGGATTGTGATAAGCCCCATGGTAGACGGTAAATTTGGCAAGGTGATTTTCCAGAAAATTTGCCAGCTGTTTGCGCCGTCAACTTCGGCTGCTTCATACATGCTGGCAGGAATCGCATCCAAACCGGCCAGCCAAAGAATCATATCGTATCCGATGTTCCGCCAAAGGTAAGTACCTACAAGTACCCCGAAAGCCGCACTGCTATCAAGGAAAGAAATTTCCGGTACTCCCCAAAAGGACAAAAGATTGTTCAAAATACCGTTCTGTGTGAAAAGAGCTTTCCATAGTAAAGAGATGCTGGCAACCGGAATTGCCATAGGCAATAGGCAAGCTGTTTGCAGCTTTTCCCCTTTGGGCAGGATTTTCCGTATCAAAAGAGCGAAAATCAAGCTGGTTACGAGAAGTAGCGGAATGCAGACCAGGATAAATCTCACTGTGTTTGCTACTGCCAAACGAAAGGCATCATTTGAAAAAATGGATTGGTAATTTTTCATACCAAGGAATTTTGTTCCCAAAGGGTTTGTGAAGCTGCGCCGGATAGTTTCTCCAAACGGAACAAAGAGGAAAACACCAATTCCTATCAGTGAGGGAAGCAAAAACATCCATGCTTGGAACGCTTTTTTCCCCTTTCGGCGAAATGTATTCTTTTTGAAATGCAGCTTTTCGATGGGACGGGCAAACCGCTTGCGCTTAGATTTCATAGCGATATACCGTCTGCGTCTCGGAGTTCAGATCTGCTGCAACAGCGATAGCTTGGTGATCTGTAACGATCAATGTGACACAGCTGACATCATCCTGCAGAAAAGGTGCAAGGGTGCCTGTCAGAATCCGTGATTCGGAATTGTTGGTGGTATCGTAGGCAACGATGCCTTGATCGTCCACATAATAGAAAATGCCGTTTCGGCAGAAAGATGAGCCCTTAATAGTCGCTAAGACTCCGTAGCTATCGATTTGCCCTGCCCCATCCAAAGAACGGCACTCGTTGGTTTCAAAGTCGACATAGTACAGCTTTTCTCCATCTGACGCGTAATACCCCGCTTGGTCTGCAGCGATTCCTTCTCCCCACTGTGTTACCAACGAGCCATCATACTGCAACACCATATCCTCGAAGGGAAGGGGGTGAATAGTTTCCTGCTCTTGGCCATCCTCATTCACGAAAGTTTCCGTTCTTCCACCCGTTACGGTAAAGGTGTCACCATCAATAGGATAAACGGCAGAAATTCCGTCAATTGCTCCCAGCGCGGAAATATCCGCAGTTTTAAGGTCCTCGCCGCGGGCGGCATAAACAACCTGCTGTCCCTGCATGCCCAGCATGAAGCCATCCGGACGCAGTTTGATTCCCACAACAGTCTGGTCGGCCCAGGGCAGTTCTTCCTTTATCCAGCTGTCCCCATCATCTGTAGAGACATAGGCACAGAAGCCATCGGCACCTTCACGCCCCACAAAATAAATAGAGCCATCCGAAAGAACTGTACCGGCTTCAATCGAAAAATTGTTGCCAATCGAAATTTCGTTGCCTGTTGCAGCGGAATCCGTTTGTGCCTGTGAGACGGAGCTCTGCGTTTTTTCTGATGGCGTACTTTCCCCAGGAGTAGAGCCGCAGGCGCACAGGGCGACAGCGAGGGAAAACGGCAAAATGGCCAACAAAAACAGATTTCGTTTCATTTGAGTTTCTCCTGTTCTTAATAAACAAGTTAAAATGTGTATGAAAAGCTCTGTTGAAGATTTGAATATGTCGGAACCGCTAATACAGGCAAAGAAGGTCTACTGCGATTACCCACGTTCTGCCAAGTAAAGGCGCAAATCTTTTTCTGCTGCCTGCGTAGCCGATTCAGCATCTTGCTGTCCTTTTGCCAACGCCTCGGCGTACGGCAACAATTTGTCTGCGATTACTTCATCAACAATCACAGGCGTTTTTACGCCTTTGAGGAAATCAGCCAGCATTTCGCGATCTGTACCGTATGTTTCAACAGCTGCGTCAATTCTTGCATCCAAACTGCTTTCAATAACGGGCAGGCCATCTCCAACAACCGTATTTTGGATATCCGAAGCAAAGAACGCTTTCAACAAATCCTTTGCAGCTTCCTGATTTGGGCTACTAGCATTTATTCCAAGTAAGACCTTCGGAGAATAAGCCCTTTCACAAAGGCCCGGTGCGGATTTTAATTCAGGTGCCTGACCTTCCCAATTTTTAGTGATCCAGCCCAGGAACGCAGGAGAATCAATCAGATTCCGTCCAATCCTTGCTCGTTTGTTAATGACTTCGCGTGAAGCACCGGAAATGGTGATGGAGTCTCCGCCGTCGGAATAGACAATCGAATCGTCCTCCTGCTCCGTGCGATAAGAAGCCATGTTGTAGTAAGTGCCGATAGATTCGATGGCTTGGAACAGTTGTTGCAGTTGCTCTTGATTCAGTGTGTTATCCGTAATCAATTCGGAAGCAGAGGTGCTCATCAAGAGCTGGAGGATTTCCTGAGGCGCCATAAACGAAACCGCATATTTGTCTTCCTCTGGAAGGGCTGTATAATAAGCATTGTCGGACAAATTGTAGTCATCACGCGGAGGGCAGGATTTTACGAACTCTATAAAGGAAGATAGATCTGTAATTTGATCCATGTCTTCGGCGGTTCCCCAAATAGATGGAATGGCATACCGTGCAGCAGCAATATAAGTCTTTCCATCCACGGAGAAAGCATTTTTAATCGAATCCAAGATTGAAAATTCCTGCAGCGACTCGTTTAAATCAGCCAGAACGCCATTTTCGATATAAGGTGTAACATCTATGCCATCAAAGACGATTAGGTCAGGACCGCTCCCAGCAAGCAGTTCTGTATTTAATGCTTTCAGTACATCTTCGGTTGCCAGATCATCGCTGCCGGCGACTGTATACTGTATGGCGATATCGTTGTGTTGCTGCTGATATTCTGAAAGGCCTCTTCGTACAGTGGGAGAATCGGACAGTGACCAGACAGTGAGCTCAATCTGCTCTGACGGTGTCGCGTCAGGATCAAATGTATACGAATAAAGTTGTGCGGAATCGTCAGACGTGTCTTTGACAACACAGAAAAAGCTGTCTTGAAAGTAAACGAGATTTGTGATTACTTTTCCCTGTACCGAAAATGCAAACCCGCTGGATGGAGTGATTTCTTCTTTTAAGGTTCCACCAGCAGCAACCCGGTAAATTCCCTCGCTGTCTGCATAATAGTAATTTCCCTGTGAATCACAATAGGCAGCAATGATGTTTTCGAGTCCCTCGACATTACCTTCTTGTATCTCACCATTTGCCTTCAGAGTCGATAGTTTGCCCGTTTCGGATATGAAGGCAAGTTCATCCCCGTGTTGGGCAAATCCCCCCCATTCCGTTCCGGCCCCAACTTTCGTAACCATACGGCCATCACGAAGCGAAAAGATAGCTGCAACGGACTGGTTATTGGTATCCCGTCCGGCCATCAAAAAAGAATCCGAGTTGACAAATTGAATGTTGTTGATGTCAGTTACTTCAGAATCGGCAGGTTGGACTTGAGAACATTCTGTCTCTTTCGCTCCGTACCAAATCTGTTCTTCATCTTCAGTCCTGGTCAGAACAAGAACGCTACTTTCCGTCAGGCTTGCTTCGATGCAAGTCCCCTGCACTTCCACCGAATAAACCGGCGTGGTGTCCCATGTGTAGCCATCCGAAGAAGAAAGCACATCAACCTTCTGGGATGCCTCTCCGTTTGACTGGACGGTCGCACAGAGGAGTTGGCCATCAGTGGTGGTTGTGAGGGCAAGGATATCACTCGGATCAGGCTCCAAAGCCACCTCTTTTTCAACCCACAACCCTGGATTGATTTCTGTTTTCTGCCCCAGTGAAGAATCCGTTACACCACACGCGCACAGAGAACATCCCATCAACACCGAAAGTCCCAGTGCCGTGCTCTTGATTAAGCGATTCATACAGTTGACTCCTTTCGCTTTTGGTTGTATATATCATAACAGATCAATGTTAAAACAAAATTTAAGATGAGCACCCTTATTTAAATATTGATTAAAGAATGGTTTGTTATAATAAACTAGGGAGATGAACATCGTGAGAATTTTGATAATAGAAGATGATAAAAATCTTTGCCAAATCATGCGTGCGGGCTTGCAAGATGCTGGAATTGATTCAGACTTTTGCCATGATGGCGAGACAGGCTTGGAACTTCTTCTTCATAACTGTTATGATGCTTGTTGCCTGGACCGGATGCTTCCTTCGATGGATGGCCTAACGATTTTGAAAAAGGCCCGGGCAGCCAAAGTATCAGCTCCGGTGCTGATGCTGACTGCTATGGGCGGCTTAGACGACAAAGTGGATGGGCTGGAAGCTGGTGCAGACGATTACTTGGCCAAGCCATTTGCCATGCGAGAACTTGTAGCTCGCCTCCACGCATTACTTCGCAGGCCCTCACAAGCGATGGCTGTGGAGGAAAGCAACCAAATTCATTACGAGGATGCAACATTAGACTGTAATCAGCTGGAACTATGTGGGCCAAAAGGACACTGTCAACTATCAAAAAAGGAAGCGGACCTCTTGGAAGTGTTTTTCCGATACCCGCATCAGTTGTTTACAAGAGAGCGACTGCTTTCCCGGGTTTGGGGCGATGACACTGAGATTGAAGAAAGTAATCTGAACACCTATATCCACTTTGTACGCAAAAAGTTAAAAAAAGCTGGTATCTGCCTGACGATCACGACCATTCGGGGTGTCGGATACCGATTGGAGAACATCCATGATTAAAAAACTTTGGCTAAAACTGGTTCTCCTTTATACTGGCATCACGGGGCTGATCTTGGCATTGTGTTTAGGAATCACATTCTTTTTTTCCTGCAACAGATATGAAGCCTCATTGGACGCTCAGATTTGTGACCAGATAGAATCATACCAAATCAAACTACTTTCCTCCCGGCAGGTTGATCAGAGTACTTTGCAGGAACTGGAAGAAAATTTGGATGGCAACATATACATTTTTGAAAATGGAACGCCATTATTCCGTTTCGAACCGACTGGAGGACTTACACCGGACGTATTGGAAAATATATTCCGCTCGGAGCATAGCCTTTCTACGGATGAACTCTCCCAGGCTTCAAACGGGTGGACATCAAAAAAGGATGAAAGGAATACTGCTTTAGGGCGTTTCCATGTATTCTACTTTCGGCACGAGGATAAAACGCAAATTGAAATATTGGCTCTGCAAAGTCAGAGCGTTCGTCTGCCGTTTATTCAGCATCAGGCAGTTTTCTACGGAGTGTTATTGCTCTTAGGATGTATTATTTTGGCTGTCATCAATAGCTGGTTGATTCGGAGCCTTTTAAGACCGGTAGAGAATTCCGTTCGTCAGCAGAAAGAATTTGTTGCAGCAGCAGGGCACGAACTAAAGACGCCGCTAGCATCGATCCGTGCTGGGCTGGAGGTACTGCAAAAGCACATTCCTTCTTCTCCGGAAATTTCAGGAGTGTTTTATGCAACGCAAAGAGAGGCTCTGCGGATGAGTCACTTGGTACAAGATTTATTGCTTCTGGCAAATTCAGATAGACAAGAACGCAAGCTGGTTTTGACAGCAATTGAACCTGATACCTTTTGCTTGCAGCTTTATGAAAAATACCAGATCTATGCCAAACAGCAACGTCATCCGTTACGTCTCAAGATTGAAGAAGCGTCATACCCTGAAATCATGGCTAACGAAGAAGCACTTACCCAGATAGGCAGTATCTTTATTACCAATGCGATTGCCCACACGAAGGAAGATACCACCATCGAAATTTGTTGTAACCTCTTGAAAAATAATGTAGTGGAAATCGGGGTACATGATTACGGTCAGGGTATTGCCGAAAAGGATTTACCACGGATTTTTGAACGGTTTTATCGCGCAGATCCCAGCCGTACGACCAATGGCCACTATGGGCTTGGGCTTTCTGTTGCAAAAAGTCTGGCAGAGCAACAATCGTTGCATATTGGAGCCCGCAATACACCCGGTGGAGGGGCTATGTTTTATATTTGCACGCAATAACCGCAAAAATCTAATAACACACGGAAGAATTGTTTAGAGGTAAAACTTGCTTAATACAACTATTTGTCATGAGGACGATTCTTTGCGTTCCTATGTTGCGAAGTTTATCGAACAATATTTTAAGCGAAACCACATACAATACAAAATATCATGTTGCCCGTCATTGCATAATCTCACAACGCGGTTTCACCCAATCGATCTATTATTTACAGATATAATATTTAGCGATAAGACAGAGATGTCCACGTTGCTGAAAATCCGTAAGCAACACCCATCAATGATGATGGTGATCTTAACAAACAATAATGAGTATAGTGATGTCTATCAGCTCATCACAACGAAACCGGGAGAAAGGAAGAAGCAAGAATGATTTTGCATAAAGAAAAGGCGGGTCGAAGCCCGCCTTAGAGTCAGTGGCAGTTTAGTACTGCCAGATATTGTTTTCTAAATCACGCAGACGCGCTTTGTAGTTGTTAATAAGCGCCTGCGTGTTTTCTGTATCCGGAAAGCTGACAATATAGCCGTCCTCGGATTCGTGAAAGCCGACAAGGCCCGCAAGCCCTGCCATCTCCGCAACCTTGACCAAGGTGTGGTAATCATACTCACTGTTGTTTATGTGTAAAATCATGGGGTTCACAATGTTGCATATCATAGGTACTTTCTGTTTCATTCTAAACACCTCAATAAATCCCGATTAGTATGCCTACATTAGTGCATCCAAATGTTGTTTTCCAAATCGCGCAGCCGACCTTTATAATCGTTGATGAGAGCCTCAGCATTTTCACCATCCGGGAAAGTTACCAGATAGCCGTCCCCGGCCTCATGAAAACCGATGATCCCCGCAAGCCCGGCCATCTCGGCCACTTTTAGCAGGGTATGGTAGTCATATTCGGCGGCGCTGATGTACAAGTCCATAGGAGAAACCTCGTGTTTCAAAGATATATTCCTATTATAGCGACATTTTTTCATAATTGCAAAGAAAACCGCTGCATCTCGAAAAATATAAGATGCAGCGGCAATTTATATGTAATGGCTTTTTAGCCTAATTTGTTGTATGGCCTTG
>ENA-UOJK01000525-UOJK01000525.1-human-gut-metagenome-genome-assembly--contig:-C116-NODE-525-length-35298-cov-10.236586_pt1 | contig 35298 bp, 23 predicted proteins | sample MGYA00242348_ERZ723895 | MGnify/ENA metagenome assembly ERZ723895
GTGCTTCCCCAGCCGGGGTATTCCTTTTCGGACGGTCATTCTGTTTTCAAGGTGCCGTTCATCGATGAACTACCCTAAGTCTACACCTAAATGACCGCCCGTCCCGTATATCCGAAAGGTAGGAAATTGGCCTAAAAAACAGGCTATTTCCACGCTTTCGGAATTGTGGTATAATAAAAATGATATTTGCAGACAAGGGGGGAGCGCATGGAACTATCCATACAAGAACGATTGAAAGACCTGCGTGTGGAACGCGGTCTGACGCTGGAACAGCTTGCGGAGAAAACCCACCTCTCCAAGTCCGCTTTAGGGAGTTATGAGGGGGATAATCTCAAGGACATCAGCCATTACGCCCTTATTGAGTTGGCAAAGTTTTACGAAGTGACTGTTGATTATCTGCTGGGCCGTTCTCAAACAAGAAATCACCCAAACGCCGATCTTGCAGACCTGCATTTGAGTGATGATATGATTGAACTATTGAAAAGCGGGCTGGTGGATAATTCTCTTTTGTGTGAACTGGCGACCCACCCGGATTTTCCCCGGCTCATGGCCGACCTTGAAATCTATGTGAACGGCGTAGCGGGAAAGCAGGTGCAGAGCGCAAACGCCATTGTGGACGCTGTGAGTGCAACGATTATGAAACAGCACAATCCCGGCTTGACTGACCCGCAGTTAAGGCAGCTTATCGCCGCCCATATTGACGACGACAGCTTTTGCCGCTATGTGATACAGCAGGATATAAACAAGATAGCCCTCGACCTGCGGGAAGCCCATAAGGACGATTTTTTCAGTGTCCCGGAGGACAACCCACTGGAAGATTTCTTGCAGACCGCAGAGGAAACCACCAGCCCGGACAGCGACCCGGAGCAGGCGGCGATGGCGTTTATTTGCAAGCGGCTCAAGCTGAACTATGGGAAGCTGTCAGAGGAAGAAAGAAAGTGGCTAAAAAGAATTGCACAGAAGTCGGACCTGCTGAAAAATCCAAAGCCACAACGGGGGCGAAAGTAAGAGAGTTTATTCGAGATTTATGGAGAAATTATGAAAAATTTATATCAAATTGCGTTACAGACTGTATCCCCTATAAAATTAAAGAAAAATGGGGAAGCAGGGCATGTAGGTTGTGCATTGGAAACAGTTGGTGGAGTAGTATTTACAGGCATTTGTATTGATGTGCCTTGTTCTATCGGTATATGTGCGGAACAAGCGGCTATTGCCGAAATGCTTAAAAATAGGGAAACAAAAATTAAGAGGATTGTAGCTGTATACGAAGATGGAAGCATTTTGCCTCCCTGTGGAAGATGCAGAGAATTGATGTCACAATTAGACCTTTATAATGAAAACACAATGGTTGTCGTCGATTTTGAAAAGGAAGTAAGGCTAAAAGAACTATTGCCGGAAAGATGGGACAAAAAATGGGATTGAAAAATCTGACCAAAAATATTTACTTTTTGCCGCATGAGCCTGAAGTTGACAGGCCAATGCTGGCCTATGTAAAAGGGGATAAATTTTCCTTAGCCGTTGACGCAGGATATTCAAAAAAACATGTGCAAGATTTTTATAGAGCATTAAGAAGTTGCGATTTGAAAGAACCCGATTTTACGGTCATTACGCATTGGCATTATGACCATACATTTGGCTTACATGATATAAGTGGAGTTAGCATCGCACACCAGAAAACGAACTTGTTTTTAAGAGAACAGCAGGATCGAGCAAATGATAAAAAATATATTGACATCCTAAAAAAAGATGATACTCATTTTGCTAAAGAATATGCTGGGGAAAATGAATTGAATATCGTAATAGCTGATATTGAATATGTAGAAAAAATGACATTAAACTTAGGGAATATAACCGCTCATATTTTCCATACTGTTTCACCACACTCCGAAGATACAACTTGTATTTATATCCCGGAGGAGAAAGTTTTATTTTTAGGTGACTCTACAAGTGAAGATTTTTTTAATGGCGGCTATATGGACAAGAGAAAATTACAGCATTTGATCGAGAGAATATATTCCATAGATTGCGATTATTGCGTGTTAAGTCATTGTGAGCCATTAAAGAAGAATGAGTTACTTGCATATTTAAACACGTTAAAATAATCAAAATTTCTTATTTATCGAGAATGGCAAAGCCAGCCGAGCCAGTCAACGGTCAAGATGAACGGCGCATAAATGCGCCGCCGCTGACAGCCCCGCCCGTCTTTGCTAAAGGGTAATCAAGGCGGGAAAGCCCTAAAATGGTTTCACACCTATTTCAATAATTGGAGGAGATAAAAATGAGATCAGAAAAGGAAGTTTATGATATTGTTTTGAATTTTGCAAAAACAGACAAACGCATTCGCATGGTTACTTTGGAAGGATCTAGAACAAATACAAATATTCCGCCTGATGATTTTCAGGATTTTGATATTACTTTTTTTGTTACGGATATGGACAGCTTCACAAGTGATGATAAATGGCTAGATATATTTGGTGAAAGGTTGATTCTGCAAAAGCCGGAAGATATGGAATTATTTCCAGCTGTAGAAAAGGGATTTTCATATTTAATGCTGTTTACTGATGATGTTAAGATAGATTTAACTTTGCTGCCGCTGGAACTGATAGACGAGTATTTTACATGGGATAAACTGGTAAAGTTACTGTTGGATAAAGACAACCGTATCGTAAAGCCGCCAATACCAACGGATATAGACTACCACTTGCAGAAGCCTACTCAAAGAATGTTTGACGATTGCTGTAATGAATTTTGGAATACTACAACATATGTAGTAAAGGGCTTATGCCGCAAAGAAATTCTTTTTGCTATTGACCATATGAATGATATAGTACGAAAAGAATTGCTTCGCATGATTTCCTGGCTGATTGGTATCAAACAGGGATTTCATTTCAGTTTGGGAAAAAACTATAAATTTATGAAGCAATATGCCCCAGAGGAATTGTGGGAACGACTTATGTCCACTTATAATATGGATTCCTATCCCCATATGTGGGAATCCTTTGAACAATGTATGGCATTGTTCCGGGAGGTTTCGTCAGAAGTGGCATGCCAGTTGGATTACCAGTATCCACTATATGATGAAAAAATCAGTAATTATGTGATTCGGCAAAAGAAAAAATATGGCATTGAAGATGATAACAAATAAAATTTTTTCAATCGAAAAAATTTATTTTGATTATTCAATTTTGAAAAACTGAATACCTCAAAATCAGAAAGAGCGCGGACAAGCACTTTGAGGGATTGACCGCCTTGTCCACCCATTCAGTGGGACGGCGGGCGGCGGTCAAGGCCGGGTGTAAACCCGTTCATTTCAGCCTTGACGGTTACCCGCTGTCCTGTTACTTTTCCGGGAGTGTAGCCACAACTTCGGGACACTTTGTCCACAAGTCGGAGCGTAGAACGCGGGACGGGGGCTTTCATATACGCCCTGTCTGCTGTTGAAACCAGACCTGCGCTTACGGCTCCACGCCACACAAGCACAGCCCTGTTTTCCTGCCGCTTCAAATGCCCTTGCCCTCCCCGGCGGCAACGGCATTTTCACGGCAACGCCGACAGAGCGTATAACACACTACACTTTGCTTCGCAAAGTCGTGTGCCAAATGGGGGCGTTGCCCCCTTTGGAAACCCCCACAAGAAAAGGCGGTACGCTACCCCTCCACGGGGCGCATACCGCCTTTTCTTGTTATCCAGCCCTCCGGCTGTATCGGTTGAGCAAAAGTCAGCGTGGGAATGGTGTGGTATCTTTATCTAAGTGAAACCCCCGTCTCCCAATTTGATACGGTCTGGCGGCTCACGCCGAGCAACTCCGCCGCACTCTCCTGAGTCAATTTAGCCGCGTTTCTCGCGTCCCTGAGCTTCTTCCCGATATCCATCTGCCGCGCCTCCTTTTTTCGCTTTCAGTTTACGCAAAAAACAGTCGTGTGTCTATCAAAAGCGTTTTACATCTGCGCATTTTCCGTGTCAAAATGCTTTTACATATCGATTATATCATGCCGCGCAGGCGTTTTCCATATTGAATTTTTGGTGCGGGGCTGTGTACCAATAAATCCGTGAGAATTTCGCGGGCGGATGATATTCGCCCACATTGCGCACTTTTTCACTATTCACTTTTACTTATTACTTTGAGCGAAGCGAAACAACCCCTCAGTCTCGGCTCATTCCGCGCCGGTTCTCTTACAGGGGAGCCAATATCGAAAAACAGCCGCCCGGGGATCAATCCTCGGGCGGCTGCGGTTATTATTTTTCTATGCTGTCAAAAATCTCTTTCGCCGTCTGCGCGTCGGCGGCTATCTGGTCGCCGAGCGAATCGAGCGAATCGAAGACCCTTTCGGGTCGGATATATCTGAGCAATTTTACTTCGACATTTTTTCCGTAGAGGTCGCCGGAGAAGTCGGTTATGCAGGTCTCGCTGCGCAGATCGTCGCAGGTGAACGACGGGCGGCGTCCGATGTTCGTGACCGCAGCGTGCAGTTCTCCGTCTATCGGCACTGCCGAAGCATATACGCCGAACTTCGGGACGATAAAGCCCTCTGGGAAATGCTGGTTTATCGTCGGCGCGCCTATCAACCTGCCGCGCCTGTCGCCGCTGACGACGGTGAATTTATAGGAAAATTCGCGCCCGAGCATGGCGTTTGCGTCTTTGATATTGCCCTCGGCGAGCGCGTTTCTTATCCTCGTCGAGCTTATCGCCGCACCGTTATAGTCGGTGCGCTCCGCCACGGCGCATAAAATTCCATGCGCCTTGCAGAGCTCTTCGAGATCGCGGGAATCCGCGGCGGCGCTCTTTGCGAAGCGGTAATTATATCCGCAGCATACCGCGCCCGCGTTCAGTTCGCCGATTAAAATATCATTGACGAACTGCTCCGCCGACATATCGGCGATGCGCCCGAACGATATCTTTTTGACGGTTATGCCAAGGCTTTCGAGCATTTCGTCGCGCGCCTGCGGGGTCATCAGCTCCGGGGGAGCTCCCGCGCCGACAACTTTCAGCGGGTGCTCGTCAAAGACGAGGGCGCACGGCTCGAAGCCGTCTTTTTCAAACGAGAGAGCGAGGTCGAGCACAGCCCTGTGACCCCGATGGAGTCCGTCAAAGCTGCCCAGAGCAACCGATCGGCGCTGTGTCATTCCTGTCTCCCCTTTCAGATTACTTGCCTCTGAACTGCTGCTTGAGTCTCTTTTCTTTCGAAAGAATACGCTTTCTGAGTCTGAGCGACTTGGGCGTGACTTCAAGCAGTTCGTCGTCCTTTATGAATTCCATGCACTGCTCGAGACTCATCTCCGTATAGGGCACGAGGCGCAGCGCGTCATCGGAACCCGATGCACGGGTGTTGGTCAGATGTTTGCTCTTGCAGATATTGCAGACTATATCCTCATTCTTGGCACATTCGCCGACTATCATACCTTCGTAGACTTCGACGCCCGCGGGGATGAACAGCCTGCCTCTGTCCTGAGTGTTGAACAGACCATATGCGGTGCTCACGCCGGTCTCGTGAACGACTATAGAGCCGCGCTCACGGGTGACTATCTCGCCTTTGTAGGGCTCGTAGCCGTCGAACAGTTGGTTCATGATACCGTTGCCGTTGGTGTCTGTGAGGAACTCGGCGCGGTAGCCGATGAGTCCTCTCGACGGGATGCGGAACTCAAGATGAGTTGCGCCGCCGTCGCGTGTGCCCATGTTGACAAGCTCGCCCTTGCGGGAGCCGAGCTTCTCTATAACTGCGCCGACATACTGCTCGGGAACTTCGACTATGAGCAGCTCCATAGGCTCGCAGGTCTTGCCGTTTATCTCTTTGAGAATGACCTTCGGGCGCGAAACCTGGAACTCGTAGCCCTGACGGCGCATGGTCTCAATGAGAATTGACAGATGCAGCTCGCCGCGTCCGGAGACTTTGAAAGTATCGGTCGAATCGGTCTCTTCAACGCGCATGCTGACGTTCGTCTCGACCTCCTTGAACAGGCGGTCTCTGATATTTCTCGAGGTAACGAACTTGCCCTCGCGACCCGCGAACGGGCTGTCGTTGACCATGAAGTTCATGGATATTGTGGGCTCGTCTATTTTTATGAAAGGCATCGGCTCGATGCAGTCCGGAGAACAGGCGGTCTCGCCGATATTTATGTCGCTGATACCGGAGATGCAGACGATATCGCCCGCAGCGGCGGAATCGACCTCGACACGCGAGAGTCCCTCAAACTGATAGAGGCGCGACACCCTGACATTCTCCTGAGTGCCGTCCGTTTTGCAGAGCACTATCGGCTCGTTCTTCTTGACTCTGCCGCGCTCAACTCTGCCGACGCCTATTCTGCCGATATAATCATCGTAGTCAAGGCTCGTGAAGAGTATCTGAAGTGGGGCATCGACATCGCCGTCGGGAGCTTCGATATGCTCGAGAATTGAGTCGAGCAGCGGGCGCATATCACCCGAGCGGACATTGGGATCGAGCGAGGAATAGCCGTCTCTTGCCGAAGCGTAGACAACGGGGAAGTCGAGCTGATCCTCCTCGGCGCCGAGGTCGATGAACAGGTCAATGACCTCGTCAACGACTTCTGCGGGGCGCGCGTTGGGTCTGTCGACCTTGTTGATAACAACGAGGACTTTCTTCTTGAGCGCAAGAGCCTTTTTGAGGACGAAGCGCGTCTGGGGCATGCAGCCCTCGAACGCATCGACGAGCAGAAGCACGCCGTCGACCATCATGAGTATACGCTCGACCTCGCCGCCGAAATCGGCATGGCCGGGAGTGTCAACGATATTGATTTTCACGCCGTTATAGTGGACGGCGGTATTCTTTGAAAGTATTGTTATTCCGCGCTCACGCTCAAGGTCGTTGGAGTCCATGACTCTGTCCTGAACCTGCTCGTTGGCTCTGAATATGCCGCTCTGCTTGAGCATCTCGTCGACGAGGGTAGTCTTGCCGTGGTCGACGTGCGCTATTATGGCTATATTTCTTACGTCTTCTCTCTTTGCCAAAAGAAATCACCCATTCCTGAAAAATTTGTGATGATAAAAGTTGAAAGCGGTCTGCGGATGGTCATTTTTCCGTCAGCGCGCACAAAAATAAGAGCGCATCTTTGTGCGTCCTGACGAAAAAACCCCCGTCAAACGACCGCGCCGCCGCCAAATACGGCAGGAATATAAAAGCTTCTAAAAAGCACTATTTCGGCGGAACATAAAAGTTCCGCCGAAAATGAGTGTATGTTTTGATTATTCGCCCTTCATCTCAAGGAGCTTGACCTTGCCTTCATAGGAAGCAACGCTGACCTTGATAGAATCGGTGATAGCAGCCTTGATGTCGTCCTCAGTAACACCGAGCTCTTTGTAAGCATAATCAGTGGGCATGAAGAGATCAAGATCCATGATATCCGGAAGACCCATGGGATTGATACCGCTGTCGATGCCCTTCTCGGCATACTCCTTGACAACGCCCTTGAGTCCCATTCTCATCATCCACGGCGGGATGCCGATGATCTTTCTGTTATCGCCCATGCCTCTTGCGGCGTAGACTATCTTGAGGAACGGAGCCCACTTCATGTTGTAGCAGCTGATGGGCCATGCCTTTGCACCGGTGCTGCGCTCAGCCGCGCCGACGATGGACTCACCGACCTGGCGGACTGTAAGCATTGCTGTACCGCCTCTGGGATAGAGGGTGCAGGGAAGCTTGTCCATTCTCTTGATCTGCTCGATAAGGATAACCCAAACGGGCTTTCTGCCGGGCTGAGTGCCGAAGATGTAGGGCAGCTCGAGAACGGCAACATCGAAGTTGTCATCGGCATAGGAGAAAGCGACGTTCTCCTGGTCGATACGGCTTCTGATATAGGGGTGCTTCTCGCAGAGCTTCATATCCGGACGCTCTTTGGCAAGGTAGGAGAAATAAGAGCCGAGGATAACGGCCTTCTTATAACCGAGCTCCTTGCAGATGGGAAGAAGTCTCTTGAGGGGAGCGATGTTGTACTTGTAGTAAGCATCGTAAACGGGTGCGGGGAATTCGACTCTCTCGTCAACGCCTGCGGCGAAAACGAAGCAGTCGCAGCCGGCCATAAGCTCTCTGATCTCATCGTCGGTCTTCTCGTAAATATTGCACATTACGATCTCCATCTCCTCGGGGATGGGAGCTCCTTCGGGAAGGGGCGGAAGAGCAACAGACTTGACGCTGTGGCCTCTGTCAATGAAAATACGCGCTGCGGCGCTGCCGAGAAGGCCGGTGCCGCCAATCATAAATACCTTCATTTTGTTTACCTCCAATTTATTTGCATTAGCTTCTTTATTATACTTTTTATATCGGTAATAGTCAAGCGATAAACGACAAAAAAGTGTACTAAAGTACAAAAATTTCCGACGCTTTCTTTGTATAAAAAATCATCGCTCCTGAATTTCCTTGCCGCTCATGTGCTCTATATCTATTTCATACATCCGCACAGCCTTTCCCGAAGCGGCGATTTCCTCATCCGCAAGGCGCTCGTCGGGATAATATTTCATCGCGAGGCGTTTGACCAGAATCAGCGTCTGAGCGCGGTCTTCAATGACGCGGCACCTGCCGAACACGACGGCGCTGCGCATGAACGGCGCCCATACCTCTTCACGGATAATCTCATCCCCGTAAGCCGTGAAGCACACTTTATCGCATTTATTTATCGAGTCCGCCTTGTGGCCCGCCTTTGCGCCGTGGAAATATATCTTTCCCGCCTCTTCGTCATAGAGATAGTTTATCGGTATCGCGTAAGGATATCCGCCGTCGCCGTTGACTGCGAGCACTCCGCGGCGGGCGGAGCGCAAAATTTCTTTTGTCGCTTCTTCGCCGAGAGCGTTTTTAATTCTGCGAACAGGTCTGAACATAATATCGTCTCCGGTGATTTTTGAATTTATTGTAGCAGAAACGCGCGTGAAAATCTATAGAGAAACGCCCGAAGAGCGTCTGAACTCTCCGGGCGTCTTTATAGTTATATCAGAGAGCTGTTATCAGTCCTCTTTTTTCCTCTTTGCAGAGCAGCCGATAACGAATGCCGCGCCTGCGAATGCAATGAGCATTACGGGAGCTGCCGCACCGGTGTTCGGCACTTTGCTGTCGCCCTCGGGCTTATTTGTATCGGGCTTCGTCGAGGGGACTATCGGGCTCGCGGGATCGGAGGGATCGAGCGGCTCGCTCGGATTCGACGGGTCTGAGGGCTCTTCCGGCTTCTCGGGCTTTCCGGGCCAATGGGGCAGACCGGGGATTTCGGGAAGCTCGGGCAGGTCGGGAAGACCGGGCTTCTCGGGCTTTTCGGGATTCTCGGGCTCTTCCTTCTCTGCCTTTGAGAGCGCGAAGGAGTCGATTCTCGTTGCGCCGTCCTTTGCCTCATCGTCGAGCATATATGCGTCGAAATAGAGCTTGCTGCCGTCAATAGTAATCGCGGAGAACACTGCGCTGTGGGCATCGTAGATAGCCTCGGCTCTCGGGAAGAGCTTGTCGGTATCCTTGACATCCTTGGTCTGGTAGTCCTTGACACCTGCGCATGCGCTGATGACATAGACGGTGCCCTCGGGATTGAGCTTGGCGGTGTACTCCCTGCCGCCGAAGGTTATCTTCTGCTCCTCAGCCTTGACAACTTTATTGTTGTCCATGACATCGGTGCGCAGATAGACATGATCGTGACCCTGGAGGACGATGTCGATGCCGAGGTCGGGCAGGAGTCCGCAGAGCTGCTTGCGCATAGCCTTGACATCCTTGTCGTCATAGTGCGAGCCGTTGGAATAGAGCGCCTTGTGGAGAACGACTATCTTCCACTGAGCGTCGCTTGCCTGGGCGTCCGCCTTGAGCCATGCGAGCTGATCGTCGCTGAGTGCCTTATCCTCGCTGAGGTTATTGGTGTTGAGGACGATGAAATGAGCGTTGTTGTAATCATAGGAATAGAACACGCCGCTCTCTCTGTCCTGATCGACTGTCTTGGGCAGGACAAAGTTCTGGTCGAGCATATATCCGCTCTTCTCGTGGTTGCCCGCTGCGGGCATGATAGCGGTGCTCTTGATATTCTCAGAGGCATTGAAGAACCACTGCCACTGCTTGAAGTGCTTGGTGTAATCGACCTGGTCGCCCGCGCTGGCAAAGAACTTGCCCTCGGGGAACATCCTGAGCGCGGTATCGACTACCTTGCCCCATGTGCCGTACTGAACAGCGTTCTGCGACTGCTCGTCGCTGACATGGAAGAAGGTGAAGGAATCGGAATTGTCCGCGGTCTCGATTATACCCGTACCGCTCCACCAGCCGTACTTTGCATCGCCGACTCTGTAGCAATACTTCGTGCCGGGCTTGAGGCCGGTTATGGTCGCGGTGTGGCGGTTGACATTGATGCCGTAGGAGATGAAGCCGATAATGCCGAGATCGACGCCGGGATACTCCCTCTTGACGAGCTCGGAGACCGTGCTGACCTTGACTCCCTTGGGAAGCTTATCGGTGAAGGTCGGGTTCTCCGAATACTCTGCTATCTGAATGTCGGAATTTTTGAGGCTGTACTTTGTATACCAGTTGATGCTTCTCTCGGTCGATGCGTCGCCGGTGAAAGTTGTGCCTATATTCGAGGGCAGGCGCATATTGTCCTGCGTGACCTCGGGCTCGACGGGACCGTCATAGACGAGAGTCACATCGAGGTCGGACTTCTCGGCAGGATTCGTATCCTCAACGAGGCTGCGAAGCATTCTGCCGATAGTGTAGCCGATGCTGTCATACTGGCTCTGAGTCATATACTCATCCATGACGACGGTGTTGAGTATATTGCGCAGACTGCTGTACTTCTCGGGCAGGAGGTTGAGCACACTGTAGATAACGTTCTCATAGCTCGGGTTGCCGCGGAAGATAATCTGCATGATGATATCTGTCACAACGCCTATGGGGCTGGTGACAGAGCCGGCGGGGAAGAGCTTGCCGGGGTTGAACTTGAGGGTGGAGAGGATCTCACCCTCGATAACGTCGTCAAGCAGGGTGTCGATAAGGAAGTTCAAAAACTCCTTGGCGCCGTCTCTGTTCTCAAAGTAGTCGAGAACATCGTTCATGAACTTGTCGTCGCTGATATCCTCGTTGGCGTTGTAAAGAGTGTAAAGAACGGTGTAAGCGGCATCCTCAAAGGTGCCCTTCTCGTTCTTGCTCTCCATGCCCATAGCCTCATAGAACTTTGTGCATTTATAATCAGAGACCTGATAGTTGAGAGCCTTTGTGACTACGCCGTCAATGACCTCCATAACACGGTCGGGGTTATTGATATAAGCCTCGTCGACCTGCGCGCACAGATCCTTGATGAAGCTCATAATGTTGCTGCTGACCGTAAATATCTCAACGCTGCCGACCTCGAAGCCGTTCGTGCCGAGCGCGTCGATGATTATCTTCTCAAGGTCGATTCCCGAAGCCTCAAGATATGCATAGAGTCCGCCAGCCTCCTGAATGTCCTCGAAGATGCCGGAAAGGGCATTGTCGATCATGGTCATGGCGAAATTGTGGAGATCGCCGGGGCCGTAGGTCTTGAAGAAGGAGTAGCTGTCCTTAAAGGGCTGAGCATAGGTCTTTGAAGTGCCGTTGGGGAAGTTTACGACAATGGGTCCGTCCTCGTCAATGTCGTGGGACTTCGCATCGCAGATTATCTTGCCGTCCTGAGTGTTGTCAAAGGTCACGGTTCTGAACTTGTTCGGGAAAGCCGTGAGAGAGGTTGTCTCGATATCATAGAGAGTCTCGCCGTTGTCGCTGACATGGGAGGCTATATCGGGAGTGTGGAGATGTCCGCTGAAGGTGAAGTGCATACCTGCGTCTGCGAGAGTCTCGGCGCACTCCATCCAATCGTCGAGCACGAAAGCGAAGAACAGCTCAGGCTCGATGGTCATGTGCGGCGCGAAGTTGTGGTGACCCATGCCGATGATGGTCTCGCCGTTCTTCTTCGCCTTTTCGCACTGCTTGAGCACCCACTGCATGAGCTCGGGGGTGATGCTGCCCGCGGTCTCCTGAACATCGTCGCCCTTGGCGGTGACATCGGACGAATACTTGTTGGTATCCATGACGATGAGTCTGTAGCCGCCCTTGAGGCTTATAGCGTAGGAGAGCTGACCCGCCTGACCTGTGGTGGGGGTGAAGACATCTTCTTTTTCGTCCGTCACAAGGTCGCGTCCGAGATTCTTATAGATCTCGCGGAACGCCTCGGGAGAGGTGACTTCGCCGGACTCTTTGACGCCGTTTTTGAATGTAACGCCGTTATAGTTGTTGACATCGTGGTTGCCGTTTACAACGATGACCTGTATTCCGCTCTCCTTTTCAAAGGCTTCGAGCTTTGCGGCAAGAGCCTTGTGACCCGCCAGCTCACCGTTGAGGGTCAGATCGCCGGGAAGGAACACATAGTCGCTCTTCTCCTCAGCGGCCTTGTCGAGAGCCGCTGTCAGGAGCGCGTCAACCTCGTTGTGCTGACGGGAGCCTTTGTCGTTCCATTCGTTGTAGGCTTCGCTGAATCCGTTCTTTGTGTCCCCGGTTCCTTTTTCGGAATCAGCAAAATAGTGAATGTCGGAGATGGATGTGACTTTGAGCTTGCCCTTCTCGGTCTGCGCAAAGGCACTGAAAACTCCGGTCGGGAGGGCGGCAAGGACGAGGGTCATGCAGACTATAACTGCAATGATGCGTCTTGCCAGTCTTCCTTTGTTTTTCATTTCGTTTCCTCCTTTTTTCTGGTTTTATATTAAACAAAAACGAAAATGCTTAATCCTCCGAGCCGTCCGTCTGCTCGGCTATGCCGAGATATGCGTCCGCCTCCGCGGCGTCCATGCTCTCGATCCCCTTGAGCTTGCCCGCCATGATACGATTTCTGTCCTGCGCGGCGACAAGGGTGCGCCCCGCCTCGTCTATCTTTTTCTTCGCCTTGTCGAGCACATCGCCGAACTTCTCATACTGCGCCTTGGCGACGGAGAGCAGGCGGCGGACTTCGTTCGCCTTCTCGTTTATCGCCACGGCTCTGAAGCCCATGGAGAGGGAGTTGAGAAGCGCCGTTATCGTAGTCGGTCCCGCTATCATGATGTTATATTCGCGCTGGATGCGCTCGGCTATTCCAGTGCGCGAGGACGCGATTTCGGCGTAGAGTCCCTCGGTCGCGAGATACATTATCGCAAACGGGGTCGTCGCCGGAACATTTATGTATTTGGTGACGAGCTTCGCCTCGCTCAAAACTCTATCCTCAAGAGCCTTGCGCGCCTTTGCGACTTCTTCGGCGTCCGCGCTGTCTGCGGCGGAGCAGAGGCGCACATAGTCCTCCATCGGGAACTTCGAGTCAACGGGGAGATAAGCGTCCGCGCCGCCGTCGCCGGCAGGAATGCGTATAGCAAATTCAACGCGCTCGGAGCTGCCCGGGCGGGTGGCGAAGTTTTTCTCGTACATATTGGGTATCGTCTGGTCGAGTATGCCCTCGAGCTGGACTTCCGCCCATGTGCCGCGCGCCTTGACATTCGTCAGCACGCGGTTAAGATTCGTGACATTCGTTGTAACACCCGTCGAGAGCTCTTTCATCTCGCCGAGCGATTTGTAGACATTTTCTAGCTGCTCGGAAACGGTCTTGAACGAGCTGTCGAGTCTGGTAGTGAGGGTCGATGAGAGCTTTTCGTCGACGGTTGCGCGCATCTCATCGAGCTTTTTCTCGTTGCTCTGCTGCATTTTCTCTATCGACTCTGCAATAATTCTCGACTGTCTGTCGTTTTGTTCTATGTTATTGCGGCGGATAGTGTCAAGTGATTTCGAGAACATATCCGTCAGCTGCTGCTGATGCTTGAAATTCGCCTCGGTCATGAGCGCGAGACGCTCATTCATCTTGTCGAGCGATTCGGTGAGCTCGGAGCGCATGTCCTTCTGATTGCCCGCGCTCTCTCTGCGGCTGCGCTCAAACTCGTCGCGCAGCTGACCCTCGAGGGAGCTTATCTTGCTCTCAAGCTCCTTTATCTGCCCGTCCTGCGCGGAGGGGCGGTTGAGCTTCATTATAATGATCACAAGCAGCACGGCGCAGACAGCCGAAAGAGCCGCCGCGATATATAAAACAGCGTCCATAATTCCAATCTCCAAAATCTGTAAGATATGATAAAGAATTGTAACAGATTTTTAAAAAAATTGCAACATTTATACAGATATATTTTTAACAATAAAAATTTTTTGAACAATATTATATTTGCCGGATAATCTTTGCAATTAACGGTTGATAACGGGAGTGGTTTTATGCTACTATATAATGTATCTGAAAGGGGCTGCGCGCCCCGAAAAAATTATGCCTCAGGCCGCCCGCAGAATTTGTATAAATACGCCGCGGTTTTTAATATACGGAGGAAAAGCATGAAAAAAATCACGAGAATAGCTTCAATATTTCTTTCGCTCGCGCTAATATTCTCAGCCGCCGCCTGCGGCAAGGACGGCTCGGGCGCGGCGCTGAGCTATCCGATAGCAGCCCAGCCGGATTGTCTCGACCCGCAGATAGCGCAGGGCGCGGAGGCAAAGACCGTTGTGCTCAACTGCTTCGAGGGGCTTGTCCGCAAGGACGCGGAGGGCAAGTATTCCCCCGCCGCGGCAAAGAGCTGGAACTATGATGCGTCCACTCTCACCTATACATTTAAGCTCCGCGAGGACGCGCGCTGGGTCATAATGAAAAAGGCATTCAAGCCCATACTCGGCGACAACATAGACAAGACTTTCGACTCCCGCGTCACGGCGGCAGATTTTGTCTTTGCACTCAGGCGCGCGGTAGCCCCCGCAACGGGTGCGCCCGAAGCGCTGAGCCTCGGCGTCATAAAGAACGCAAAGAGCATAATAAACGGCAAGATGTCCTCCGACAAGCTCGGCGTGCAGGCGGTCGGCGACTTTGAGCTGCGCATAACGCTCGAAAGCGCAACGGACGAATCGGCTTTTCTCGATCTGTTGACAAAGGCAATATGCATGCCCTGCAACGAGACTTTCTTCAACGCAACCAAAGGGCGCTACGGACTTGACTATTCTACGCTCCTGTGCAACGGTCCGTTCTATCTCTCATATTGGCTGCACGACTCCGCACTGACTATAAAAAACAACGACGACTACACCGGACCTTTCCCGGCGAAGCCCGCGAGCGTGTCGCTCGTAATCGACGGCGACAGCAAGCAAAGGCTCAATTCCCTGCTCGACGGAACTTACTGTGCCGCCCAGCTCGGCACGACTGCGCCCGATTCGTCCGATCTCTCCGTCACCAAGAGCTACGACACCGTCTGGGCGCTGTGCTTTAACTGCGCCGACGTGTCGCTCTCCAACGTGTCGCTGCGCCGCGCGCTCTGCACGGCGGTCGACTATAACTCGCTGACGCTCGAAAGCGAGGATATGCAAAAAACTTATTCTGTAATCCCGCCCGCCTGCTCTGTCGGTGAGGGAGCGGATCTTGGCAGCGAGCCCGTCAGCATTCTCGGCTACGACATGAACAGATCCGCCGGATACTGGGCTCAGGCGCAGAAAGATCTCACGGGCAAACTGAGCCTTGAGATAATCTGCCTGCCCGAGCACGAAAACGCCATGCGACGCATGATACAGGGCTGGCAGAAAGTATTCGGTCTGAGCGTCAATTTCACTGTCACCGCACTCGACAGCGCGACTCTTTCCTCGCGCGTGCAGGACGGCGACTATCAGATAGCCCTGACCTCCATGTCTGCGGGCATAACCGACGCCGCAGGTTTCCTTTCTACGCTCACCTCGCAGGGGACGAACAACATAGTACGCCTCAGCGACACGCAGTTTGACGCGTCCGTCAAGAACCTCAAGGCGCTGAGCGGCGCAGGACTCGTCAAGGCTTGCCGCAGCGCGGAGGGCAGACTGCTCTCGCTCGGCGCTGTGCTCCCGATGTTCATAACCCCGAGCTATTTTGCAACGGCGAAGGGCGTCAACGGCTTGAGCGTTGACCCGGAGAGCTCGGCGGTCGATTTTGTTTTCGTAACGGCAAAGGACTGACAAGATGAAAAAGGAAAATAAACTCAAATATATACTCCCCGAAAATCGGACGGTGCGCATTGTGCTCGCCGTCTTTTTCTGGTTATTGGCGGCGGCGTGTGCCGGATGCATATTTTGGCTTTCGAGCAAAGACGGCAACCAGTCGCAAAATATGAGTGACAGTGTGCGCGGTATTTTGATGAAACTCTTCGGCCCACTTCTGAACAGCTTCATCGTGCGCAAGTTCGCGCATTTCTTTGAATATGCGGCGCTCGGATTTCTTATCGGCTGCGCGCTTTTCCTCAGCCGCAGGCGTTTTTCGCCCGTTATCTCCGTCATTTGCAGTGCCCTTTATTCAATCAGCGACGAGATACACCAGTATTTCGTCCCCGGACGAGCATGCCGCATTTTCGATGTCGGAGTCGACACCCTCGGCGCGCTGACGGGTACACTCATCCTCGCCTTCATAATTCTTATTGTGAACTCAATTGCAATACGCAGAAAGGAAAAATATTCCGCGTAAATTTTTAGCATTTCTATTGTCGTTTTATAACAGTATATGATATAATAATGCTTATATAGAGACTTTTTGGCTGAGAGGTATATTCAATGGATCATAAAGAGGGGCTCATAGTCGGGCGCAACGCAGTGCTTCAGGCTCTCGAAAGCGGCAGAACGATAGACAGCGTGACCGTTGCACAGGGTCAGCGTGGCGGACAGGCAGGCAGAATAATAGACATCTGCCGCGAGCGCAAGATTCCCGTCAAATTTGCCGATCAGCGCAGGCTCGACCGACTCTGCGACGGCGCGGCGCATCAGGGCGTTGCGGCATTTGCCGCGGCTCACGAATACGCCGAGATGGACGATATTTTCGCCCTCGCCGAGAGCAGAAACGAAAGTCTGTTCATAGTCGTGTGCGACTCGCTTGAAGACCCGCACAATCTCGGCGCTATCCTCAGAAGCGCGGAAGCAGCCGGAGTTCACGGGGTAATTATCCCCAAGCGCAACTCCGTGACCCTCAACTACACAGTCGCAAAGACCTCGGCGGGCGCTATTGAATATGTCCCCGTAGTAAAAGTCGCGAACCTCCCCGCCGCCATAGACGAGCTCAAATCGCGCGGCGTCTGGATATTCGGCGCGGACATGGACGGCACGGATTACACCGCCCTCGACTACAGCGGCAGCATCGCTCTCGTCATCGGCTCTGAGGGCAAGGGCATAGGCCGCCTCGTGCGCGAAAAATGCGACTTCATCGCCTCTCTGCCGATGCGCGGCAAGATAAATTCTCTCAACGCCTCCGTCGCGGCGGGAATCCTCATGTTCGAAGCGGCGAAACACAGAAACTGACTTTTATCCGATTTTTTCAGCATATAAGCATATATAAATTGGGGTGAGATGAGTGGAAAACAGATCTTCCGATAAGCGGAGCAAGATTTCACTTGACAGAGTTCTCCGCGAGGTGGCGGAGCTCGAAAACAGCCGCGGCGAGCCGGACAGGATCTGGTCGCTGAGCGACATAGACGATTTGTTGGCGAGCACGGACATCGATTCCTCGTCGCCCGCCGACGAGGACGACACCGAACTTCTGACAAGTATCCAATACTATGAAGACAGATACTCTGACGATGATACGCCGTCGGAGTCTGAACCCGTATACAATCAGCATGGAACCGAAGGACCGAAAGATCAGGCGGATTCGGATCCAGAGATTGCCGCCGAGCCGGAACCCGAGATTCCGTCGGTCGCGGCTGAGGCTGCCACAGAACCAGAAATTGAAGAATCCGCCGAATCCGACGATGCGGAGCAGACTGGCAAAGAATCTGACGAAGTCGAGGAGGCAGAAGAATCCGCAAGCGAAATATCTTCCTCAGAGTTGAATACGCCCGAAGAGCCTGTGGACGAAACTTCTTCTGAAGAGCCAGCAAACGAAGAGACGGCGGAAGCTCCTGCAGAGCCGGAAAAAGCCGAAGCAGCACAGGAATCTGCCGATGAAGCTGAGCCGGAAGTCGGAGAAGCTCCGATCGAGGAAGCTGCCGCCGATGAAAGCGAGGATATATACTCCGATTCAAAGCTTGAGCTGTCCGTTGTGAAAGCCGACGGCGAAGATGATGATGTTCACGAATCTGACAATGAAGTTGATACAGATGAATCGGATGAATCGGACGAAACCGATGAATCTGACAAAGATAATAACATTCTGACGCTCCACGGCGAGGAAGAAGAGCCAAAGGACGAGGATGAAGCCGAGAAAAAGCCGACGGTAGAGGAGCTTTTCGGCGCGCCCGCGTCGAGATATTTCGGCGAGCCGAGTGAAACGCCGGAGGAGGACTCCGAGCGTGAGAGCCGCGCCATACCCGGTCTGTTCGGCGACACAGTCGTGTTCGGTCCGATGAAATCCCTCTCCGAGCCGGCAAAAAGCAAGCCGGACGATGAATATAAGACAAAGCTCATGGCTGCAATCGGTTCGGCAAAAGAGCCCCAGAGCGCCGAGACGATAGAGAAACCCGGAGTTATCTTAAAGCGCGGTCCGCTCTCCGAGACATCGGGGCTCGAGCCCCTGCCGCAGGTCATTCCCGCCGAAGAATTTGTCGGCTCGGGGGACGATAAGCCCGCGTCGATAGAAGATCAGCCTTTCACGAATCCCGCCGCCGGCAATCAGCCGGAGGAGGAGCAGATGATGCTCAGCGGCTTCGGCGAAGAGCCGGAGACCGAAAAGATAGACGAAGACGAACTCCGCAGCGAGCTCGACAAAAAGAGGGCGGAGAAGAAGAAAAAGTTCGTCCTGCTCAGCGGTCTCGGCGACGATGAGCCGCAGGAGGACGAAAACCTGCCCGAAGAGAAAGAGGACGAACCGGAGAAACAGCCCGAGAAAAAGAAAAAGCACTCCGAAAAAGCTCCTCTCGAATATGAAAAGCCCGAACAGCGCGGAAGAGTCTATAACAGTCTCAAGAACGCCGCATCGCAGTTCAAGACCTCGGTTATCGGTCTGTGCGTACTTGAAGGCGTATCGCTGCTTTTGCTGCTCGTGCCGAAAATTCTCGAGTGGGCGGCGATAGACGCACCCGCGTTCGACCGCGGAGGCGCGGGACTTGCGGCGGCAAATATAGTGCTTCTGCTCGCGTCATTCTATCTCGCGTTCCCGAATATTTTATCCGGCGTAAAAGCGCTTGCAAACGGCCGCGTGACCGGCGGCGCAGTCGGCGGGCTGACGTTTATACTCGCTCTCGTTCAGACGATACTCTCGTTCTTCAACAAATCGCCCGAGGGCGCTTCGGGCATGTTCTACTGCGCGGCGGCGATATTCGCCCTGCTCATGACCGCCGAAAACAGCAGCCGCGGCACGGCGCGCGTGATGCAGAATTTCCTCTTCTGCACCGCAAAGCGCAAATCCGGGCTCTACGGCATAAGGGCTATCGAGAGCGAGAAAGACGCATTTGAAGTCGGACGCGCGCTCAAGATGGGCAACCCCGACATTTTATATTCCGGCAGGGTCGAGTTCCCCGCCGACTTCATCAAAAATTCCGAAGCCAACTCCCCTGCGGACAGCTGCATAAAGCGCAGTCTGATAATTTCTTCGGCTGTCTCCGTGCTGCTCGCAGTTATATCGGGCATAATAACAAAAGATATATTCCAGGCGTTCGGCGTGCTCACCGGCGCGTTCTGCCTGACTTCGCCCTGCGCTATTGAACTCGCGCTGATGATTCCGCTCTATCTCGAGAACAGGAAGCTCAACGCAGAAGGCGGCATGATAGCGGGCTACGATGCGGCTCTCGAATGTTCAGAAGCGGTCGCCGCTTCTGTTGACAGCGCCGATCTCTTTGACCGCGCGGCGTGCGAGATGCACGGAATGAAGGACTTCCACACCGTGCGCATAGACGACGTTCTGCTCTACGCAGTCGCCATAGTGCTCAAATCCGGCGGTCCGCTTACAGATGTTTTCAACCGCATTATCGGCGGCTCAACCGAGCTTCTGCCGCCCGTGCGCGACATGATATATGAGGACAGACTCGGTCTCTCAGCCACAATATATAATCAGCGCGTGCTGCTCGGCAACCGCAACCTGCTCACGCACCACAATATCGAAGTTCCGCTCAAGTCCGAGGAAGACAAAGTCAAGCGCAACGGGCGCAAGATCCTCTACATAGCGATCGACTCTCAGGTCGCGGCGATGTTCGTTTTCAACTACGCCGAGGACGCCTCGCTCAAGGATTCGATAAACGAGATGGCGGACAACGGCTTCAGCCTTGTCGTTCGCACGGACGACCCGAACGTGACCGACGAGCTCATCGCCGCCCGCTTCGGCATAGCGCAGAAGGATGTCAAAATGACACTCTCCCACGGCGCGCGCATATTCAGCGCATACCGCGACAGCGTTGTTGACTCAGCCCCCGCAAAGGTCATGCACGACGGCTCCGCCCGCTCTTATTTCAAGAGCATAGCGGCGTGCGGCAGGCTCGCGAACTTCGCTTCGCGCTGGGCAGTGTTCGCTCTTATAGTGCAGGCGGTCGTGGCGGCGGGTGCGATACTCTGCGTCGCACTCAAGGCGTTTGCGTTTGTGTCGCCCCTGACGGCAGTTGTGGTTCAGGCCGCGATAGTGGCTTTCAGCGTAATACTGGAAAAATTCAAGAAATAAAACTACCCTGTAACATCTAAAACTTTACATCCGGTTGCAAGTATGATTGTGTTGAACAAGGATGAAAACTTTTAGGTGTTACAGGGTAGTAGGGGGCTGCGCTGAAAATGCGACAGCCCCTTTCTGAAAGGATAAGCGGATATGCAGGAAAAATCAGTCAAGACAAAAATTGATTTAAGCGGCAAGACCGTGCTCGTGACGGGCGCGGCGGGATTCATCGGCTCTTTTCTCTCGGAGCGTCTGCTCTCGGACTTTGAAGATATCCGCGTCATCGGCTTCGACAGCGTCAACGACTACTATGATATCCGCCTGAAAGAATCGCGGCTCGAAAAGCTTCAAAAGCACGAAAATTTCACTTTTATTAAAGCTAACCTCGCGGACAAAGACAAAGTGAACGAAGTGTTCTGCAAATACTCGCCGCAGATAGTTGTCAACCTCGCGGCGCAGGCGGGTGTGCGCTATTCGATAACGAATCCCGACACCTATATCGAATCGAATATAATCGGCTTTTATAATATCCTCGAAGCCTGCCGCCACTCATACGACGGTGCGACACCTGTCGAGCATCTTGTATATGCTTCGAGCTCGTCGGTCTACGGCAGCAACAAAAAAGTGCCCTACAACACCGACGACAAAGTCGACAATCCCGTCAGTCTCTACGCCGCAACGAAAAAGTCCGACGAGCTGATGGCTCACGCCTATTCGAAGCTCTATAACATCCCCTCGACGGGGCTCCGCTTCTTCACGGTCTACGGGCCCGCAGGTCGCCCGGACATGGCATATTTCGGTTTCACCGACAAGCTTCTTCGCGGCGAAACAATCCGCATTTTCAACTACGGCAACTGCAAGCGCGACTTCACATATATCGACGATATAGTCGAGGGCGTTGTGCGCGTCATGCAGGGCGCGCCGGAGCGCAAAAACGGCGAAGACGGTCTGCCCGTTCCGCCGTATGCAGTCTATAATATAGGCAACCAGAGCCCTGAAAATTTGCTCGACTTCGTTGACATTCTTCAGCAGGAGCTTATCGCCGCGGGCGTTCTGCCGAACGATTACGACTTTGAAGCGCACAAACAGCTCGTCCCGATGCAGCCCGGCGATGTCCCCGTGACCCATGCAGACACGACTCCGCTCAAGCGCGACTACGGCTACAAGCCCTCGACAGATCTCAGAACCGGGCTTCGCAACTTCGCCCGCTGGTACAAAGACTTTTACAAGATTTGAATAGCATATATTATATATTATATAATGTATATCTTTCGGGTCAGAGATGCAAACGAAAGATAAATTATATTCCTTTTTATCCCACAACAACCGCACACCTCGACAGCCGCAAAAACTGCGGCTGCTTTTTATTTTGCGGGCATATGGGTAATGCCTCAAAACAGTTGCAATGGCGGCGCGGAAGTTGTATAATTAATTGATTTTGATAAATTCGCGTCGAGGGGCGGCGCATTTTGCGGCGACAAAGCGCGTCAAGCGCAAAAAATATACTGTGAGGTTTTACAATGTTCAAAGTGGGATTCGATAACGACCTTTATATCCAGAAACAGTCCGAGCAGATAAGCAAACGCATCAAGGAATTCGGCGGCAAGCTCTATCTTGAGTTCGGCGGCAAGCTCTTCGACGACTACCATGCCTCGCGCGTCCTGCCCGGCTTCAAGCCCGACAGCAAGCTGCAGATGCTCAAAAATATCGGCTCGGATGTTGAGATAGTCATTGTCATCAACGCGAGCGATATCCAAAATAACAAGATCCGCCGCGACCTCGGCATAACCTACGACAGCGACGTGCTGCGCCTCATCGACGCGTTCCGCGCGATCGGTCTTTTTGTCGGCAGCGTCGTTATCGCGCAGTATAAGGGTCAGCCCGCCGCGCTTGCATTCAAGAACAGGCTTGAAAATCTCGGCGTACGCGTCTTTATCCACTATCCCATCGAGGGCTATCCCTATAATATCCCGCACATCGTCAGCGAAGAGGGCTTCGGCAAGAATGAATATATCGAGACCGAGCGCCCGCTCGTTGTTATAACCGCGCCCGGCCCCGGAAGCGGAAAGATGGCGACCTGCCTCTCCCAGCTCTATCACGACAACCTGCGCGGCATCAAGGCGGGATACGCAAAGTTCGAGACGTTCCCCATATGGAACCTGCCCCTGAAGCACCCCGTCAACCTCGCATATGAGGCGGCAACCGCCGACCTCAACGATGTCAACGTTATCGACCCCTACCACCTCGAAGCATATGGCAAGACCACCGTCAACTACAACAGAGACGTTGAAGTCTTCCCCGTGCTCAACGCTATATTTGAGAAAATCGAGGGCAAGAGCCCCTATAAATCGCCCACGGACATGGGCGTCAACATGGCGGGCTACTGCATCTCCGACGACGCCGCGACCCGCGACGCCTCTTTGAACGAGATAATCCGCCGCTACTTCAGCGCGCTGTGCGACCACAAAAAGGGTCTGACCGGCGACGCGGAGCTGACGAAGATAGAGAGCCTGATGAACCAGGCGGGAGTCACTGAAGAATATCGCCGCTGCGTGCGTCCCGCGCTCGACAGAGCAAAAGAGACGGGCGCTCCCGCAGTTGCAATCGAGCTGCCCGACGGCAGACTGATAACCGGAAAGACTTCTTCTCTGCTCGGCGCGAGCTCGGCAGCACTGCTCAACGCAGTAAAGCTCCTCAGCAATCAGCCCAAGGAGCAGCTGCTCATCGATCCCGGCGTTATCGAGCCGATACAGTCGCTCAAGACGAATATCCTCGGCAACAACAACCCGCGCCTGCACACGGACGAAGTTCTCATCGCGCTGACCATGAGCGCGATACAGAGCGAGCCCGCAAAGAAAGCGTTCGACGCGCTCTCGCTCCTGCGCGGCTGCGAGGCACACTCCTCGGTTATACTCTCCCAGGTCGACGCGGATGTCTACCGCAAGCTCGGCATCAACCTGACCTGCGAGCCGCATTATCAAGTCAAGAAGCTCTATCACAAAGCGTAAATATAAATAATCAGCCTGCGGGGATATCCTCGCGGGCTGTTTTTTTGCAAGATAAGTCCTATAAATTGCCCTGTAAATGCCAGACCGCAAACTATGACAAAAGCCGCAGCCCACGCTAAAACGCAAGTTGCGGCTCTTTTTGCTCTTTGGTCTGCGCCGGGTGTGGCTATCCTTTTCACGGGCTGTCACAGTCGGATGCAGAAAGCGTTTTCTTTGCCCCGAAGCCGTATGCAGATACCGCGAGTGGGCAAAAAAGCGCTTAAAAGGGCAAAAGCAAACTATGATAAAAGCCGCAACCCACGCTAAAACGCAAGTTGCGGCTTTTTTGCTCTTTGGTCTGCGCCGAGTGTGACAACCCGGCTTATTTTGCGGGGACGGTGTGCCAGATGTTCTTTGCATACTCGTTTACCGCTCTGTCGGCGGCAAATCTGCCGGAGCAGGCGGTGTTCATCAGCGACATCGAGTTCCAGCGCGTTCTGTCCGCCCAGAGCTCGTCGATTCTGTTCTGCGCCTGACGGTAGTCCGCGAAGTCCGCGAGAACCATGTAGGGATCGTGATAGACAATAGTTCCGCTGATTTCCGGGAACTGCTTGCCGCAGAAGCCGCGGTTTATGAAATCGATAACATTGCGAAGCTCCGCATTGTTGTTGTAGAAATTCATCGGCACATAGCCTCTGCTCCGAAGGTCGTTGACCTCGGGGGTGGTCATGCCGAAGATAACTATATTCTCGTCGCCGACCGCGTCGTGAATCTCAACATTCGCGCCGTCGAGCGTGCCGAGAGTTATCGCGCCGTTCATCATCAGCTTCATGTTGCCCGTGCCGCTCGCCTCGGTTCCGGCGAGGGATATCTGCTCGCTGACATCGGCGGCGGGCATCATATATTCAGCCATGGAAACGTTGTAGTCCTCCATGTAGACGACCTTGAGCCTGCCCTTGACATCGGGGTCGTTGTTGATGAGATCCGCGAGGGCGCAGATGAAACTGATTATCTTCTTCGCCATGAAGTAGCCGCTCGCCGCTTTTGCGCCGAAGATATAGGTGTGGGGCGTGAAATCGCCCGAGGGATTCGCCTTTATCGCGAGATATTTCGCGAGGATGTTGAGCGCGTTGAGGTGCTGGCGCTTATACTCGTGCAGGCGCTTGACCTGAACATCAAAGATGGAGTTCGGGTCGAGCTCGATGCCGGTCTTTGCCTTGACGCACTTTGCGAAGTCCGCTTTGTTCGCGGTCTTTATCTTCTCAATCTCCGCGAGCACGGCGGGGTTATCTTTATATTTTGCAAGCTCCGAGAGGCACTCGGCGTTATATACGAACTCGCCGCCGATAAGGTCGCTGAGCATCGAAGTCAGGCGCGGGTTTGCCTGGCAGAGCCAGCGGCGGTGTGCGATCCCGTTTGTGACATTGCAGAACTTGTCGGGCGTGAGAGTATAGAAATCATGGAACACGCTGTCCTTGAGTATCTCGCTGTGGAGAGCGGAGACGCCGTTGACGCTGTGGCAGCAGGCGACGCAGAGGTTCGCCATGCGCACGACTCCGTTTGAAATAACAGCCATTCTCTCGACCTTATTAGCATCGTGGGTCTGCTCCCAGACGCTGCTGCGGAAGCGGTTGTCTATCTCCTTGACTATCTGATAGATTCTCGGCAGCAGGCGACGGAAGAGATCCTCGCTCCAGCATTCGAGAGCCTCGCTCATGACGGTATGGTTCGTGTAGGCGAAAACCTTCGTCACAACATCCCATGCGTCATCCCAGCTGTAGCCGCACTCGTCGAGCAGCAGGCGCATAAGCTCGGGAATGGCGAGAGTCGGGTGGGTGTCGTTGATATGGATAGCCATCTTGTCGCAGAGATTCTCGAGCGAGCCATATTTGCGCAGGTGGCGGTTGATGATATCCTGAACGGATGCGGAGACGAGGAAATACTGCTGGCGCAGACGCAGGCTCTTGCCCTCGGGATGATTGTCCGCGGGATAGAGAACCTTGCTTATGACCTCAGCCATGGCGTTTTGCTCCATGGCGCGCAGGTAATCGCCCTGGTTGAAGGAGTTCATATCTATTTCTGAGCTCTTTGCGCTCCAGAGACGCAGGACGCTGACGCCCTTGCCGTCCTTGCCGGCGACCATCATATCGTAGGGAACGGCGTGAACCTTCTTCGCGTTCTCTATATCGACGCTGTGATAGCCGTCCTCCCAGCGGTCGACGACATTGCCCTCGAAGCTGACGTCAACGCTCTTCTCCTCGCGCGCAACGAGCCATACCTCGCCGCCGGGGAGCCAGAAATCGGGCATCTCGGTCTGCCAGCCGTCAACGAGCTTCTGCTTGAAGATACCGTATTCGTAGAGAATGGAGTAGCCCATGCCGAGATAGCCGTCGGTTGCCAAAGCGTCGAGATAGCACGCCGCGAGACGGCCAAGACCGCCGTTGCCGAGACCCGCGTCCGGCTCGCAGTCATAGAGCTTGTCGAGCTTGATGCCGAAGTCTTTGAGTGCCTCCTCCATGACGGGGATGAGATTGAGGTTATAGAGCGTGTTCTTGAGCGAGCGTCCCATGAGGAACTCCATGCACATATAGTACACGCGCTTCGAGCCGCTCTCTTCGCAGCGCTGTTCAAACTCGTGTCTGCCCTGTCTGAGCATATCGCGGGTTATCATCGCGATAGCCTTGTAAAACTGCTCGTAGTTGGCCTCTTCGGGAGTGACGCCGAAAAAGTGCGAGAGCTTTGCGGTGATCTGCTCCTCGGCGGCCTTCTTTGTCAGTGAATAATCCATTGTATCAAACCTTTCGTTTGCTTGTGCAGCATATACTGCCGGATATATAAAAATATACCAAATGTTATTTTATACCGAAAATGTAAATAATACAACCGAATACTCGCAATTACCGCTCGAACGCCCTCAGAAAAAACGAACTCCCCGGCGAGAATTTTCAACAAAAATGCCTAAAAATGTCAGAGACGATTGAAAAAGCGGGTATTGTTTACAATTTGTTCACATTTATGTATACTTGATGCAACACGGCGCAATTATTCTATATGTGTACCCAAGAGGTACCGAAGAGACAACTACCTATCTGGTTTTAATAATTGTCAACTTCTTTTTTCATTTTTATTTTCTCTTTCCCCAAAGCTAAAGCCGAATGCTGCACACATTCGGCTTTAACTTTTTTTCGGGGAACTTTTTTATTTTTACAGGTCGTCTACATCCTGCACGGGCTGCGAGCCGTCGAGCGGAGTGCCCGAATAACTGCCGAGAACATCGGTCGGGATAACTCCCTCTTTGTTCATCGGGTCGTTGTACTGCGGAATTTCGATTATCTTTTTCTTCTGCTTTTTCGGCTTGTCCACAAAAAATTCTCCTTTCTTTGCGTTTGCGTTTTTAGCTTTCCGCGCGGGCGCGCCGATATTCCGCGAAGAAGAAAGTTGAATTTGCGCGTTATTTCTGATAGAATCATCTTGTCCGAAAGACGGAGGTGCAAAAAATGAAAAATTTCAAAAAATATATCGCCGCTTTGCTGATTTTTATTCTCGCGCTGAGCCTTTGCTCGTGCTCGCTGATAGACCGCCTCAAGCCCGCCCCCGCGCCGGAGACGGTCAGGCTGACCTTTCCCGAGGGTACGACTGTCATTCAGGCGGCGCAGAAGCTCGAAGAGGGAGGAGTATGCACAAAGGACGAATTTATTTCGGCGGTCAACAACACCGAACGGGACAACAAATTCGTTAAAGCTATAAACAATCCGCAGGAGCGCCCGTTCCTGCTCGAGGGCTATATCTATCCCGACACATATGATTTCTATGTCGGCGAGGGCGCGGAAAAGGCGCTCGGACGCTTTCTCGCGAATACAGAATCGAAGCTCACAGACGATATGTATGCTAAAGCTCAAAAAATCGGCATGTCCATGGACGAGATAATCACGCTCGCTTCGATAATCCAGCAGGAGGCGTCGGTGCCGTCGGTCATGGCGAATGTCTCCTCCGTGCTCCACAACAGGCTCAATTCATCGAGCTATCCGCGCCTGCAGTGCGACGCGACGGTTTTCTATTTAAAGCGCAGCGTCAAGCCGTATATAAGCGAGGATCAGGCGGACAAGTACGATGAGTTTTACAACACCTACGACCGCAAGGGGCTCCCGGCAGGTCCGATAACGAACCCCGGAATCGAGGCGATAAACGCCGCGCTGAACCCGGCGGATACGGACTACTATTTCTTTGTCACCGACAACGACGGCAACTACTATTTTGCAAAGACCTATCAGGAGCATCTGAAAAACTGCAAAGCGGCGGGGGTCGCGCAGTAAAAATTTTGCAAATATTGCTTCCCGTGTAATTGAATTTTTCAGCCGCGCATAGTATAATTAGATTTTAGGCAAATCAAATATACTTCATCACAGGGGTATAAAAGAGGTATTATGAACGGTCTTATTGCATCTGCAAAGAAAATAGAAGAATACGGCGCACTGCTCGACTGCGTCAAAAGCACCCGTCTGCCCATAGGCATGACGGGTCTTTCCCATATACACAAGGCGCATTTCGCCGCCGCGCTGAACGCGGACTGCGGCAGACCCGTGCTTGTGATAACGGCGGACGAGGCGCAGGCTTCGCGCCTTGCGCTCGACATGAAAACGCTCGGCTGCCGCGCCCTGCTCTATCCCGCGAGGGATTTTGCGTTCCGCTCGACGGAGAGCCAGTCGCGCGAATATGAGCACAGGCGGCTCGGCGTGCTCGACAAGATGCTGCGCAGCGAGGCGCAGGCGGTAATCTGCTCCGCAGAGGCGGCGTCGCAGCTGACTCTGCCGCCAGAGGAGCTTAAAAACCGCACGATTGAACTCGCCGTCGGCGACGAGATGCCGCTCGAGGATATAGTAAAAGCGCTGCTTCGCGCCGGCTACTCCCGCTCGGCGCAGGTCGACGGAGTCGGTCAGTATGCGGTGCGCGGCGGAGTGCTCGACTTCTTCACGCCCGGTGAGGAATATCCCTGCCGACTCGAGCTGTGGGGCGACGAAATCGACAGCATGGCGTATTTTGATATTGAGACTCAGCGCCGCACGGACAACATTGAAAAGATAAAAATAACCCCGTCAAACGAAATTCTCCCGCCCGACACGGACGAATTCGTCGAGCTGCTCGAGCGTTTTCGCTCGGAGATACACGGCAAGGGTGCTGTCAAGGCGCGCGAGTGCGTTGACAAGGATATAGACAGAATAAAGGGCGGTCTGCGCCTGCAATCGACGGACAAATATATGCCCCTGCTCTACGATGTGGCTTCGATATTCGACTACGCTAAGGGCTATATCCTCTGCGTGAGCGAGAGCTTTTCCGTCAAAGAGCGGTTTAACGCCGCCATCGGGCTCATGCATGAGGCGATGAAGGCGATGTTCGAGGAGGGCGAGCTCTGCCCCGGACTCGACAGATTTTCTCTGCATCTCTCAGACCTGCTGAACAACTATGAGCAGATGGGCGCCATATACATGGACAATCTGCCGCGCGGCGGATTCGACACGCCCGTAAAGGAACTTATAGGCGTCAACGCAAGGCAGATAACAGCATGGAACGGCTCATTTTCTGTTCTCAAAGACGACCTCGACGCATTGACGGATAAAGCTAAGCGCACCTGCGTTATTTTCGCGGGCACGCGCAAGGCCGCCGACGCACTGCGCGGCGATCTTATAGACGACGGCTACAGCGCGCTCTACATGGACGAACTGCCGAACGAACTGGCTCCAGGCACGCTGACCGTTGTACCCGGCTGTCTCTCGGCGGGCTTTGAATATCCGCTTGCAAAAATAACTGTTTTCACCCACTCCGGCAGGGCAGCGGTCGCTCAGCCGAAGAGAAGCGTCCGCAAAAGCTCAAACGCGTTCCACAGCCTCGATGAACTGCACCGCGGCGACTATGTCGTTCATGTCGCGCACGGTATCGGCATATTCGAGGGTATAAACAAGCTCGAAGCGAGCGGCACGATAAAAGACTATATCAAAATTCGCTACGACAAGGGCGACATTCTATATGTCCCGGTCACTCAGCTCGACCAGGTCTCGAAATACATCGGTCCGTCCGGCGACGACAAGCCCGTCCGCCTCAACAAGCTCGGCGGCAAGGACTGGCAGAAGACCCGCTCGCGCGTGCGCAGTGCGGTCAAGGATATGGCAAAAGAGCTCACGGAGCTGTATTCGCGCAGGCTCAAAATCGAGGGTCACGCATTCTCGCCCGACACGGATATGCAGAGCGACTTCGAGCGCAGGTTCGAGTTTGACGAGACCTCGGATCAGCTCAGATGTATCGACGAGATAAAGGGCGACATGGAGAGAAGCTGCCCCATGGACAGACTGCTCTGCGGCGACGTCGGCTTCGGCAAGACGGAGGTCGCGCTGCGCGGCGCGTTCAAGTGCGTTGCGGACGGCAAGCAGTGCGCCATTTTAGTGCCGACCACAATTCTCGCCTATCAACACTATCAGACGGTGCTCAAGAGAATAGAGGGCTTCCCGGTCGAGGCGCGTATGCTCTCGCGCTTCTGCTCGAAAAAGGAGATAGAGGATACTCTGAACGGTCTGCGCCGCGGCAGTGTAGATATAGTAGTCGGCACGCACAGGCTCATTTCAAAGGATGTTCAGTTCCGCGACCTCGGGCTGATAATAATCGACGAGGAGCAGCGCTTCGGCGTGGCTCAGAAAGAGAAGCTCAAGGAGCTTTATCCGAAGGTCGATGTTCTCACCCTGACCGCGACGCCCATACCGAGAACACTCAACATGGCGCTCTCCGGCATACGCGATATGTCAATACTCGAAGAAGCGCCGCACGACCGCTCGCCGGTGCAGACCTATGTTGTCGAGCACAATCCCGAGATGCTCGCGCAGGCGATGAACGCGGAGCTCAGGCGCGGCGGTCAGGTGTATTATCTGCACAACCGCGTTGAGAGCATCGAGCACACGGCGGCGGCGATAAAAGATATGCTGCCCGACGCCGTTGTCGGCATAGCCCACGGCAAGATGAGCGAAGACGAACTGAGCGAAGTCTGGCGCAAGCTGCTCGAGGGCGAGATAGATATATTGGTATGCACGACTATAATCGAAACGGGCGTTGATGTTCCGAATGTCAACACCCTTATAATTGAGGACGCCGACCGCATGGGCTTGGCGCAGCTTCATCAGATACGCGGGCGCGTCGGACGCTCGTCGCGCAGAGCGAGCGCGTATCTCACATTCAGACCCGGCAGGGAGCTGACGGAGATAGCCACGAGCAGGCTCGACGCGATAAGGGAGTTCACGGAGTTTGGCTCGGGCTTCAAGATAGCCATGCGCGACCTCGAACTGCGCGGCGCGGGCAACGTACTCGGCGCACAGCAGCACGGTCACATGGAGGCTGTCGGCTACGAGATGTATCTCCAGATGCTCGAACAGGCGATAAGCGAGGAGCGCGGAGACCAGACAAAGAAGCCGAAGAAGGAATGCCTTGTCGATCTGCCGATAGACGCGCACATCCCGCCGACATATATCGAGAGCGTGCCGCAGAGGCTCGGCATTTACCGCCGCATCGCGGACATAACCTCGCGCGCAGATGCGGACGATGTCACGGATGAGCTCATCGACCGCTTCGGCGAGCCGCCCGCTCCCGTGCTCGGACTGATAAGGACTTCACTGCTCCGGGCGTATTCCGCTCAGCACAACATCTATGAGATCGGGCGCAAGGGCGACAAGCTGCTGCTCTATATCGACGACCTCGACATGCAGGAGATTTCCGCCATAGCCGCGGGCTTCCCCGGCAGGGTGACAGTCAGCGCCGCAGGCAAGCCGCACATAGCAGTGCGCATCATGCCGCAGGATAAGATGCTCGACCTGCTCGAAAAAGTGCTCATGCTCATGAACACCGCGAATAAACAGAAAGACAGCTGACCGAAATCAGCTGTCTTTTTTTATATTTATCTGTCCGTGTGCCCGTATTCGAGAATGTCCGCTATTCTCTCGCAGGCGTGTCCGTCGCCGTAAGGGTTCGCGGCGTGGCTCATTTTTTCATATTCCGCCTTGTTTTCAAGCAGAATCTTGAAATTATCGTATATTGTCTGCTCGTCCGTGCCGACAAGCTTGAGCGTGCCTGCAGCGATGCCCTCGGGTCTCTCGGTCGTGTCGCGCATGACCAGAACCGGCTTGCCGAGGCTCGGCGCCTCCTCCTGGATTCCGCCGCTGTCGGTGAGGATCATATAGCTGTGCGCCAGGAAATTGTGGAAATCGACAACATCAAGCGGCTCGATTATTTTTATATGCTCGCATCCGCCGAGTTCCGCGTCCGCCGCCTCGCGCACGACGGGGTTCATATGAATGGGATATATCGCCCTGATGTCCGGATGCTCCTCGACGATGCGCCTTATCGCGCGGAACATGTGGTGCATCGGCTCGCCGAGGTTCTCGCGCCTGTGCGCGGTTATCATTATCAGCCTGCCGTCGGCAGCCCAGTCGAGCCATTTGTTTGAATAGTCCGCACGCACGGTGGTTCTCAGCGCGTCTATCGCGGTGTTGCCCGTGACGAACACGGTCTCTTTCTTTTTGCCCTCTCTGAGCAGGTTTTCGCGCGCCGTCTCGGTCGGGGCGAAGTTATATTCGGAAACTATGCCGACCGCCTGGCGGTTGAACTCCTCCGGAAACGGGGAGTGGATGTCATATGTGCGAAGTCCCGCTTCAACATGGCCGACTTTTATCCCGAGATAATAGCATGCAAGCGCGGAGGCGAAAGTAGTTGTAGTATCGCCGTGAACGAGAACCGTATCCGGCTTCTCCTTTTCGAGCACGGGCTTTATCTTTTCGAGGATGCTGATCGTGACATCGAAGAGAGTCTGCTTATCTTTCATTATGCTCAGGTCGTAGTCCGGCTCAACATCGAATGTCCTGAGCACGCTGTCGAGCATCTGGCGGTGCTGACCCGTGACGCATACAACGGTCTCAAGCCCTTTGCGTGCCTTTAGCTCCTTGACGAGCGGGCACATCTTTATCGCCTCGGGTCTTGTGCCGAAAACGAGCATTATCTTTTTCATACGAAGCCTCCCTGCCGCGGGTGTTTTCTCAATTATAACCGTTTTTCTTTTTTCAGTCAACAAAAAGGGAAGCGGCCGGCTGACAGATATCAGACGGTCGCTTGTCTTCTCCCCAAATAGATGCTGCACGCTTAGCGCACAGCGAGTGCTTCTTTTTTCATAAGGTTATTATATACTGTTTCTGTTTGGGAAGTCAATATTTTTCGCAATAAATAATATTTTACTTATTCGCCGCGCTCTCTTCTCGCCTGCTCGGGCGAGATCTCGGCGTGGGGGCAGACTATCTCGTCTATTATCTCCTGCGGAGCCGCCCAGCGAACGGCATTTATTAAAATCTGCTGAACCTGCGGGATGTAGTAGGTGGGGTTGCCCTCATGACCGGGCTGGAAATAGAATACTTTTCCGCGCCCTCTTCTCCAGCAGCAGCCCGAGCGGAACACATCGCCACCGGAGAACCAGCCGATAAAAACAAGCTCGTCCGGCTCGGGGATATCAAAACGCTCGCCGTACATCTCTTCGACGGGTATCTCAATATATTCACCGATACCCTTTGCTATCGGGTGCGCGGGATTGACTGTCCAGAGGCGCTCAAAATCGCCGTCGCGCCAATGCAGGGCGCAGGAGGTACCCATAAGGCGCTTGAAGGGCTTCGAAAAATGCGCGGAGTGCAGTGCTATGAAGCCCATGCCGCGCAGAACTCTGTCGTGAACGCGCTCAACAAGCTCGTCGGGCACTTCGTCGTGCGCCTTGTGTCCCCACCAGATGAGCACATCGGTGTTTTCGAGCACTTCGGGCGGCAGACCGCAGTCGGGGTCGTTGAGGGTCGCGGTGCGCACCTCGATACCCTCCTGCGTGTCGAGGAAGCTCTTTATCTGACCGTGGATTCCGTGGGGATAAACTGCCGCTATCTCGGGCGATTCGACCTCATGGACGCCCTCGTTCCAGACGGTAACTCTTATCATTTTATCAGTTCCTTTCGGGAGAAATTTTATCCAAGTCAAGTATATATTTTTGCCCGCCCGCTGTCAATGGATTTTCTCCCGTATTGCAAAATCGACCGCCGTTTGATATACTTTAATAAAGATTTTTCGGGGTGATATTTTGCTTCTCAACAAAAATGACGACATTGAACTTCATATAGATTCCGTCTCGCTGACGGGCAGCGGAGTCGGCAGATACAACGGGCTCGCCGTGTTCGTCCCCGCGACCGCGCCCGGAGATATAATAGAAGCGCACATAATCAAGGCGAAGAAGAGCTACGCCGTCGGCAAGTGCACGAAAATAATCAAGCCGTCGCCGGACAGAACCGACAACGACTGCCCGGCATATCCCGGCTGCGGCGGCTGCTCGTTCCGCCACATGAGCTACAATGCGGAATTAAAGCTCAAATCCGACGCCGTGCGCGACGCGTTTTCGCGCATCGGCGGACTTGATGTTGAACTAAAGCCGATAATCGGCGCGGAGTCACCGGACGGCTACCGCAACAAGGCGCAGTACCCGGTGGGACGCGAAAACGGTGAACTGAAAATCGGCTTCTACTCCCGCCGCTCGCACAGGATAGTTGACTGCCGCGCGTGCCGCCTCGCGCCGCCGGAGTTCGAAAAAATACTCGGCACGGTCGCGGACTGGATCGAGAAATATAATATTTCCGTCTACGACGAAACAAGCAGAAGCGGGGCTGTCAGGCACATATATCTGCGAAAGGCGTTCGCGACGGGCGAGATAATGCTCTGCCTCGTCAGTGCACAGGAAAACCTGCCGCACACCGACAAGCTCATCGAATCGCTCAAAGATGAAAAAGCTATAAAAAGCGTGCTGATAAACATAAACCCCGACGACACGAACGCAGTGCTCGGCGAAAAGTGCATCCCGCTCATCGGCGACGGCTGCATAACGGACATACTCTGCGGAGTAAAGGTACGCATATCGCCGCTGTCGTTCTATCAGGTCAACCGCGCGCAGGCGGAAAAACTATACAAAAAAGCCGCCGAATACGCCGGAGACAAAAAAATAAAGCTACTGCTCGACCTCTACTGCGGCGCGGGCACGATAGGGCTTTCGATGGCAGACAAGGCGGAGGAACTAATAGGCATAGAAACCGTCGCGCCGGCGATAGAGGACGCAAAGAAGAACGCCGCCGCAAACGGCATAGAAAACGCGCGGTTTATCTGCGCGGACGCAGGCGAAGCCGCCGAAAAGCTTCTCGGCGAGGGCAAGCGCCCGGAGGTAATAGTCCTCGACCCGCCGCGCAAGGGCTGCTCGGAGCAGACGATAAGAGCCGCCGCAAAAATGGCTCCCGACAGGATAGTGTATGTCTCCTGCGACCCGGCCACGCTCGCACGCGACTGCGCTGTGTTCAAAGAGCTTGGATATGAAGTCGAAGAAGCGACACCCGTTGATCTCTTCCCGAGAACGGCGCATGTGGAGACGGTAGTTCTTTTGTCCCAACAAAAGCCGGATGACACCATAGAGATCGACCTGGACTTGGATGAGCTGGACGCCACGACTGCTGAGAAAAAGGCCACCTATGAGGAAATCAAGGCATACGTCTGGGATAAGCACCATTTGAAAGTATCCAGCCTGTATATCTCCCAAGTCAAAAGAAAGTGCGGATTAGAGGTTGGTCAGAATTATAACCTGTCCAAATCCGAAAATCCTAAAGTGCCAAAGTGTCCGCCGGAAAAGGAAGCGGTGATTATGGGCGCACTGAAACATTTTCAAATGATTTGATAACAA